>Ga0272444_10001771_pt1 | contig 20472 bp, 21 predicted proteins | sample SSMForm13_FD_201033 | JGI IMG/M metagenome (GOLD analysis project Ga0272444, IMG submission 201033) | Marine sediment archaeal communities from Little Sippewissett salt marsh, Falmouth, MA, United States - SSM-Form-13 | ecosystem: Environmental > Aquatic > Marine > Wetlands > Sediment ... | reverse complement strand
GGCCAAGGCCTCGCGCAATCGCGGCAGCCCGCAGGCCGCGGTGTAATGCGTCTTGCCGCGAGCCAGCGCCGCCTGCGCGGCCTCGATCACCTGCGGTGGCGCCGGGAAGTCCGGTTCACCCACTTCCATGTGCACCAGGTCGCGGCCCTGGGCCTCTAGCTGTTTTGCCTGGGCGAGGATCTCCATCACCCGGAAGGGTGCGATCTGCTGCATACGGCGGGCCAGGCGCGGGGTGTTCATGGGCCGAGCGTCACAGGCCACGCAGGAACTGCAGGTCGACCGGCTCACCGCCTGGCTGCCGCAAGGACGGCAGCACCAGCGAGGCGCGGGAGAAGTCCTGGCCGAGCGTATACGCGTTGGTGGTCACCAGGATACGGCGGATGCCGGCATCGGCCGCCGAGGTCACGCCATGCCCCGAGTCCTCGAACGCGATCACCTGCTCACCGTCGAGCGCCATGCGTTGCAGCACCCAGGTGTAGATATCCGGTGCCGGCTTTTTGTGCGGCACCACGTCGCCGGCACCGATCTGCGCGAACCAGCCGATAGACTCCCTGCCGAGCGTGCTTTCCAGCAAGGAGGTGACGTTGTCCATGGTGGTGGTCGTGGCAATCGCCATCGGCACACCCGCATCGCGCGCCTCGCGCAGCAAGGCCTCGATCCCGGGGCGCAGCGGAATCCGCCCTTGCGCCATCATCGCCTTGTAGTGTTCGGTCTTGGCCGCGTGCAAGCCAGCCACGAAACCGTCCAGGTCCGCCGGCGCCGAGAACGCCTGGTTGAAGTTGCTCAGGTAATACTTGATGCGCTCCTTGCCACCGGTCACCGCCAGCAGCTTGCCGTACAGCTCCACGCTCCAGTCCCAGTCCAACCGTGCATCGGCAAAGGCACGGTTGAAGGCCACCCGGTGACCATCACGCTCGGTATCCGCCAAGGTGCCGTCCACATCAAACACCAGGGCCGCAATTTCAGACATCGTTGATCTCCATCAGACAAAGCGCGCAGCTTATCCAAGCGGCGGCCCGATAATCGGCAGATTACACCGGTTTACTGTACTGTCATCGTTCTGATAACGTGAATTTTTGTGCGGAGCCTCACCATGGCAAACCACGACGCTGATCTGCCCCTACTGGACGAATTCCATCCCTACCAGGAGGAGGCAGACGAAGCCTACATGAATCCTCGTCAGCAGGCGCATTTTCGCAACATCCTGCAGCGCTGGCGCCGCTCCCTGATGGAGGAGGTCGACCGCACGGTGGATAATATGCAGGCCGGCACCGTGCACCATGCGGACCCGAACGACCGCGCCACCCAGGAATCCGACATGGGCCTGGAGCTGCGCACCCGCGACCGCGAGCGCAAGCTGCTCAACAAGATCGATAAAACCCTGCATCTGATCGATGAGGACGAATACGGTTACTGCAAGAACTGCGGCGTGGAAATCGGCATCCGCCGACTTGAGGCGCGCCCGACCGCCGACCTGTGCATCGACTGCAAGACCCGCCAGGAAGAGCAGGAAAAACAGTACAGCTGAAATCTGCCACTGAGTGATGAAGCCCCCCGCCTACCGGGGCCGCTTTGCCCCCTCCCCCACCGGCCCCCTGCATTTCGGCTCGATTGTCACGGCAATCGCCAGCCATGCGGATGCGCGTAGCCACGGCGGCAGCTGGCTGCTGCGTATCGATGATCTCGACCAGACCCGCTGCGTCGACGGCATGGATGCCCGGATCCTGCGCAACCTCGAAGACTTCGGCTTCGAATGGGACGAGCCGCCGGTCTACCAAAGCCAATGCACCGGGGCCTATCAGCAGGCGCTGCAGCAGCTTGCGCGTAACGGTCACACCTACGCCTGCCAATGCAGCCGTCGGCAGATCCGTGAATCCGCACGCAGCGGCATCGAGGGCCCGGTGTACCCGGACACCTGCCGCGAGCTCGGCCTGCAGGACGCGCCCGGGCTGGCCGTCAGATTACGCACCGATGATCGGCCGCTGAGCTTCAGCGACCGCATCTTCGGCACCCATATCCAGCACCTGCACCGGGAGATCGGCGATTTCGTGATCCGCCGCGCCGACGGCTATTTCGCCTACCAGCTGGCCGTGGTGGTCGACGACAAGCTGGCCGGCATCACTCACGTGGTGCGCGGCGAAGACCTGCTCAACTCCACCGCGCGCCAGATCTATCTGCAGCAGCTGCTGGGCCTGGCAAGCCCTGTCTACCTGCACGTGCCCCTGGTCTACGACGATCAGGGCCGAAAGCTCAGCAAGCGCGACCGCGCCCACCCGGTTGACGAGGCGCATCCACTGCATACACTGCTGGCCGCCTGGGATTTTCTGCAACAGAGGCCGCCGGACGGCGAGCCGGACGGCGTCGAGGAATTCTGGCAATGGGCGATCGCGCATTGGGATCCCCGACGCCTGCGCGAACAAAGAGAGACAGAGGCATGAGTCAAACACCCACCCCTTACCAAACGCTGGGCGGCGAAGCCGGCGTGCGCAAACTGGTCGATCATTTCTACGACCACATGGATGAACTTGAGCAGGTCAAGGGCATCCGCGACATGCACGCCAAGAGCCTGCGCGCCTCGCGGGAAAAGCTGTTCCTGTTTCTCTCGGGCTGGCTGGGCGGACCGGACCTGTACGTGCAGCGCTATGGCCACCCGCGGCTACGTGCCCGCCACCTGCCGTTCTCCATCGGAGTCGCCGAGCGCGACCAATGGATGCACTGCATGCGCCTTGCCCTGGACGACATGCAACTTGAGCCGGCGTTCCGCAAGCAGCTGGAACAGGCGTTCATGGCCACCGCAGATCACATGCGCAATCGTGCCGAATACGAACAAGGCGCAGGCCTGAAAATCTTTCCAGGCACTGCGCCTTCGCAAAAACAAGACGAGAATTGAACGGGGCGATCAGTTACCGAACAGCCCCTTCAACTTCTCGCCCACACCGTCGCCGACCTGGTCCTGCAGCTGCGGCGGCACGCCATCGCCAATCGCCTTTTTCACCTCATCGGTCACCTTGCCTTTCAGCTGCGCCTTGAGGTCATCGAGCGAGACATTGGCCACCTTGGCGGTCGCATCGGTGACCTTCTTCATCACCTGCTTGACCACCACCGGGATGTACTCGCCACCCTTGTCGCGGCCGATATCGCTGAACTCGATGGTCGGCAGGCCCACGCTCAGCGGCTGCTCCGACAGCGGCGTGATCACCGACACCTCGCCGTCGCGAATCACCAGGCTGTCGATGATCACCTTCTTGGCCTCACCCGCGGCCTCACCATCGGAAGAAGAACCGCCGCCGGCCGACTGGGTGGAATCCTGGATGTTCTTCACCAGTTGCTGCAGGTTGGAGCCGGCACTGCCGCCCGGCTCGTAGGTGATCGCCGGGGCGACGATCTCCAGCTTGTGGATCACGATCACGTCGCTGGTCAGGCTCTCGGGCTCCAGTGCCACGTCCAGCGCGCCCAGCGACAGCGCTCGCTCGCCCTTGTAACCCTGCGGGTTGCCGATCACCAGGTCGGACAGGCCGCCCTCACCGGACAGCGACACGCTCACTCCACCAAGCGACACCTCGGTCTGGGTGTAGCGTGGTGCAAATTCCTCCACCGCCCCCTTGATCAGCCCGTTCAGGTTCAGGTAGACGTACAGAAAGCCGCCCACCAGTACCACCAGCACCAATCCCAGAATGCCCAACAAAGCCTTTTTCATTTCCTTCTCCGACCAGGTGACTACAGTCCTTCAAGAGTACAGCAACGATCTGCCAGTACAATCAGCAAGCGCGCCGGGCGCTGCCGGCGAGAATCACTGAAAATTGGTGCGGGGTGCGGGGGTCGAACCCGCACGGTATTGCTACCGAGAGATTTTCTTACCAGCTACAGCTTTCGCTGCCGACAACCTAACCTGCCGTTTGTGGTCTGGACTTTCTCTTGGCCGCCGCCCTCAAGCGCTGCGGCCCCACCCGTCAAGTCTCTGCACCTTCCCCGAAGGGCTTGGCTCAGGATTGCCACCACCACCACGTGCTGAGGTTTCCCTGAATTTGAGTGGATTCACGCGGGCGGTTTCCCATCCCGGTGCTCAACGGTCGGCTAAGTCTCTTGTGTCTACCAGTTCCACCAACCCCGCTGCAGCGCAGCACTTTACCCGATCGGCGAAACGATTACGAAGGCGATTCCAGGCAGGCTCGTGAAAACAAAAAAAGGCCGCGAATGCGACCTTTGGACCCGCCTTATCGACGGGAAGAGAGTGGAGGCCGAGCCCGGAGTCGAACCGAGGTACACGGATTTGCAATCCGCTGCATAGCCACTCTGCCACTCGGCCAGATTGGTTGCGTTCCGCCCTGGTTTTTCCAGGGCTGGAACAAGAAACCCCGCAGCAAATGCGGGGTTTCAAGGGTGTTTGGAGCGGGAAACGAGATTCGAACTCGCGACCCCGACCTTGGCAAGGTCGTGCTCTACCAGCTGAGCTATTCCCGCTGAGGAGGCCGTTATTTTATGGATTCCGATGAATGTGTCAACCCTGTTTCATCGCTTTTATCCGACAATTTTGCATCCGCGTCGCCACGCAGCTGCGGCCAGGCCGCGCGCAGATAAATGATCATCGACCAGAAGGTCAGAACCGCCGCGATATACAGCAGCACCAGGCCCACCGTGTAGACCGGAATGCCCCACAGCTCATCACGGTAGATCAGCAGGGTGATGGCCGTCATCTGTGCCGCGGTCTTGACCTTGCCGATCTGCGATACCGCCACCTGGGCACGTGCACCGACTTCCGCCATCCATTCGCGCAGTGCCGAGATGGTGATCTCGCGGCCGATGATGACCACCGCCGGCAAGGCCAGCCAGAATTGCGGATCGGCCTGCACGATCAGCACCAATGCCACCGCCACCATCAGCTTGTCGGCCACCGGATCGAGAAAGGCGCCGAGCGCCGAGGTCTGCTGCAGACGACGCGCGAGGAAGCCATCCAGCCAATCGGTAACCGCGGCCAGCACGAACACGATCGTGGCCACCAGCGTGCCCCAATCAAACGGCAGATAGAAGAACAGCACGAACACCGGGATCAACACGATCCGCGACAGGGTCAGCAGGTTGGGCAGGTTATACAGGGAATTCATTCTTCACCATGAAATGCCACGTAGACGTCCTGCGCCAGCTTGCTGCTGATGCCCTCCACCTTCGCGATGTCTTCCACACCGGCCCGAGCCAATCCCTGCAGGCCACCGAAGTGCTTGAGCAGGCGCTGCCTGCGCTTGGCGCCGATCCCCGGGATCTCCTCCAGCGGCGAGCTGCGCTTGGCCTTGGCACGCCGCTGGCGGTGGCCGGTGATGGCAAAGCGGTGCGCCTCGTCGCGGATATGCTGCACCAGGTGCAGGGCCGGTGAATTGCCAGGCAGTATAAGAGGCCGCTGCTGCCCCAACAAGAACAGGGTCTCCATGCCGGGCTTGCGATCTGGCCCCTTGGCGACACCGAGCAGTAGCAGATCGCTGACGCCAATCTCGCTCAGCGCCTGCTGTGCGGCGGACAGCTGTCCCTTGCCGCCGTCGATCAGCAGGATATCCGGCATATGTCCCTCGCCGTCCTTGAGGCGCGTGTAGCGCCGCTGCAGGGCCTGACGCATCGCCGCGTAATCGTCACCGGCCTGGATGCCCTTGATATTGAAGCGCCGGTAGTCGCTGTTCAATGGCGCCCCGTCCTGGAACACAACGCACGAGGCCACCGTCTGCTGGCCGCTGGTGTGGCTGATATCGAAGCACTCCATGCGCCGCGGCAGCTCGTCGAGCTGCAAGGCGTTTTGCAGCGCCTCCATGCGATCGTTGCTGGCCGCGGAGGTGGCAAGGCGCGCCTCCACCGCCATGCTCGCATTGGTCTGCGCCATCTTCAGCCAGCGCGCCCGGTCGCCACGCGGCGAGGTGGTGATGCTGACCTTGCGTCCCGCCTGCTCACTGAGCGCCTCGGCCAGCACCTGCCGGTCCTGCGGCGCGGTGCCGACCAGGATCTCGCCCGGCACCGCCTTGTCCAGGTAGTACTGGGCGATGAAGGCGGCGAGCAACTCGCTATCGTCGGCGCCCTCGGTGTTGCGTGGGTACAGGGTCTTGTTGCCCAGGTTGTGGCCATGGCGCACGAAGAATACCTGCACGCAGGCCACCCCGCCCTTGCTCGCCACCGCCACGATATCCAGGTCGCCGCGCTCGCCGCTGACGTACTGGCGCTCCTGCACCGCTCTCAAGGCCGCGATCTGGTCGCGCAGCTTGGCTGCCTCCTCGAACTCCAGGGCCGCCGAGGCCTTTTCCATCTTCGCCACCCAACGGTCGACCACGTCAGAGGCCTTGCCCTCGAGGAACAGCACCGTGTCCTTCACGTCCTGCGCGTAATGCTGCGGGGTGACGAAGCCGACACAGGGCGCGGTGCAACGCTCGATCTGGTACTGCAGGCAGGGCCGCGAGCGGTTGGCGTAATAGCTGTCCTCGCACTGGCGCACCGGGAACAGCTTCTGCAACAGTTTCAGCGTCTCGCGCACCGCGCCGCTACTCGGGTAAGGGCCGAAGTAACGCCCCGGCTCCTTGCGCGAACCGCGGTAGAAACCCAGCCTGGGAAACTCGTCGGCAGACAGGAAGATATAAGGGTAGCTCTTGTCGTCGCGCAGCAGCACGTTGTAGCGCGGCCGGTGCTGCTTGATCAGGTTGTTCTCGAGGATCAGCGCCTCGGCCTCGGTGTGGGTCACGGTGATCGCGATGTCCGCGATCTGCGACACCATCAGGGCGATGCGCTTGTTGCTCGCCCGGGTGAAATAGCTGCCGACACGCTTGGCCAGATCCTTCGCCTTGCCCACGTACAGGATCTCGCCATCCCTGCCGAGCATGCGGTAGACGCCGGGGCGATGCGTCAGGGTGGCGAGGAACTTCTTGTGATCGAACCGGGGTGCGTCAGCCATCGATCAGCTGCCGCGCGCGGGCAAACACGGCGTCGAACATGGGTTCGGTCAGGCGCCGCGTCTGGGTGTTGTAACGGCTGCAGTGGTAGGAATCGAGCAGGGTCAGGCCGTCGGGCAGGACATGCTCGGCGGCATGCGCAAAGACATGATCCTTCTGCTTCAGGCCCAGGGCCGCGACCACCGATTTATGGGCGATCGAACCGAGCGCCAGGATCAAGCTGCCCGGCTGCAGGCCATGCAGCTCGACCTCGAGAAAACGCCGGCAGGTGTTGACCTCCTGGCCGACCGGCTTGTTCTGCGGCGGCAGGCATTTCACCGCATTGGTGATGCGCGCGTCGATCAACTGCAGCCCGTCATCCGCCGACAACGATTGCGCTGCGCTGGCAAAGCCATGTCGATGCAGGGTTTCGTACAGCAGGATGCCGGCATGGTCGCCGGTGAAGGGCCGTCCGGTTGCATTCGCCCCGTGCATGCCGGGCGCCAGCCCCACCACCAGCAGGCGCGCCTGCGGATCGCCGAATGCCGGCACCGGGCGCGCATGGTAATCGGGGTATTGCTGGGCCACCTCGTCGAGAAACGCAGCAAGACGCGGACACAGACGACAATCCGGATCGAAAGCGTCAGACATGCTCAGCTTTGATCGATCACATGATGGCGGATCGCGAAATGGGTCAGTTCGACATCGTTGGACACGCCGAGCTTTTCGTACAGGCGATGGCGATAGGTGGAGACCGTCTTCGGGCTGAGAAACAGCCCATCTGAAATATCCTGGGTGCTCTGGCCGGTGACGATCATCAGCATCACCTGCATCTCGCGCGCGGAAAGCCGGCTCAAGGGCGACTGCTTGTCATGACCGGCCATGCGGCCGAGTGCCAGCTTCTGCGCCACGTCATTCGAGATGTAGTGGTTGCCGGACATTACCGAGCGGATTGCACCGAACAATTCGTCTGCGGGGCAGCCCTTGGAGATATAGCCGCGCGCGCCGGCATCCAGCAGCTGACTGGGGAATGGATCGTCGCTGAGTGCAGTCACCGCCACCACCTTCATCTCCGGATGGCCACGCATGATCTTGCGGGTCGCCTCGATGCCGCCAATCCCCGGCATGTTCACATCCATAAGCACGATATCCGGTGGCGATTCGCGCACGAAGGCGACCGCCTCTTCACCGCTGGAGGCCTCGCCAATCACGGTGAAATCACCCGCTTCCGCCAGCACACTGGTCAGGCCGGTACGGAACAGGGCATGGTCGTCGACAAGCAGGATTCGGATCATGGTTGGCTTAGGAAGCGACTGGTATGCAACACAAACAAGTGGATATTAACACGTGCCTCAAACTCGCAACCCTTGTCTGGACATATCGATCGCTACCTTGCCAGCAGCCCTGGGACAGCGGCCTTGCGCCCGGATCAATCGCGGAAGGCACAGAGGCAGGGATGGATTACTCATCCCTTCGGGATTCGCCCCAAGGGCCAGGCTATCGCTCTAGTCGGCCTTTGGCCTCACCCCGGCGGGGCGCAGTCGCTGCGCTCCTGCGTCCTGCGCCGCTGCTGCGCATCGGCTTGTCGAACCCGGTTCAGGGTTCTCATCCGTGCACACTCCCAATAAATGAAAAGGCCCCGCGTGGGGCCTTTTCAATTATGGCGGAGAGGCAGGGATGGATTCGGCCTTTGGCCTCACCCCTACGGGGCGCAGTCGCTGCGCTCCTGCGTCCTGCGCCGCTGCTGCGCATCGGCTTGTCGAACCCGGTTCAGGGTTCTCGTCCGTGCACACTCCCAATAAATGAAAAGGCCCCGCGTGGGGCCTTTTCAATTATGGCGGAGAGGCAGGGATTCGAACCCTGGGAGGGCTCTCACCCTCGACGGTTTTCAAGACCGTTGCATTCAACCGCTCTGCCACCTCTCCGGAAAGCGTTGAAGGCTGCGCAATATACCGGAAATACCCGCCAAAACAAGGGTGATGCAAACACAATAGCAACGATTGACTCGTCACCCGCGTAAGGTATGCTTCGGGAACTTGAAGGGACGATACAGGGTCCCAATTTACGTCGTTAATTCACCGAAGCTGCCTCGGAGGGCAACATTACGATGAACCGTTACGAAACCGTGATTTCCGGTGGCATGCAGCAGGCTGCATCCGCCAACAAGGTGCTGAAAAACACCTACTTGCTGCTGTCGGCCACCCTGGCATTCAGTGCCGTCATGGCAATGGTTTCCATGGCCATGGCCGTGCCGCCGATGGCCTACCTGATCTCCGTGATCGGCTCCATGCTGCTGGGTATTTTCGTGCTGCCGCGTACCGCCAATTCCAGCACCGGTATCGGCGTGATCTTCCTGATCACCGGCCTGCTCGGCTTTGGCCTGGGCTCGATCCTGTCGATGTACCTGGCACTGCCAAACGGCCCGCAGATCATCGCCACTGCCTTCGGCGGCACCGGCATCATCTTCCTCGGCCTGTCCGGCTACGCGCTCACCAGCAAGCGTGACTTCAGCTTCATGGGCGGCTTCCTGTTCGCCGGCATGATGGTGCTGGTGCTCGCGATGATCGCCAACATCTTCCTGCAGATGCCGGCCCTGTCGCTGGCCGTCTCCGGCGGCATCATCCTGGTGATGAGTGGTTTCATCCTGTTCGACACCAGCCGCATCGTCCGCGGCGGCGAGACCAACTACATCATGGCCACCTACGGCCTGTACCTGAGCATCTTCAACATCTTCATCAGCCTGCTGAACATCCTCGGCATCATGGGTGGTGACGAGTAAGCAAGGCCCTCAGGCCACTAAAAGCCCGGCCTGGTGCCGGGCTTTTTTATGTGACGTACCTTCTGGAGACGGACGATGGAGTGGATGCAGATACTTGGCCTGGTGGCCGGCATCATGATGCTGTTCTTCCTCTGGCCTGCCTACAAGCACTACAGCCAGAACAGCCCCAAGGCAGAAAAAGGCGACTGGGCCGCGGTGGCCCTGCCGCTGGGCGGCGTGGTGCTGCTGATCCTGTTGCTGATCGCCTCGGTGAAATGAAGCAAAGCGCGGTTGGGATTAAACCACAAAGGACGCCAAGGAGCGCCAAGGCCCTTGATGTGAAAACCTTTGCGTACCTTCGCGCCCTTGGCGGTTTAAAGCGTTGTTGACCCGTTTGCCCACCGTGGCTCCGACTTTCATCCGCTGGTGATAACGTTCACCCCGCCCATGTACGGCTTGAGCACCTCCGGCACGCGCACGCTGCCGTCCGCCTGCTGGTAGTTTTCCAACACCGCCACCAGGGTGCGACCGACCGCCAGGCCGGAACCGTTCAGGGTATGCAGCAGTTCCGGCTTGCCGGTTTCCGGGTTGCGCCAGCGCGCCTGCAGACGCCGCGCCTGGAAATCCACGAAGTTCGAACAGGACGAGATCTCGCGATACTTGCCCTGCCCCGGCAACCACACCTCCAGGTCGTAGGTCTTGGTCGAGGAAAAACCGATATCACCGGTGCACAGGGTGACCACGCGGTAAGGCAGGCCCAGCTTCTGCAGGATCGCCTCGGCGTGGCCGGTCAGCTCTTCCAAGGCGGCAAACGAATCCTCGGGGCGCACCGCCTGCACCAGCTCGACCTTGTCGAACTGGTGCTGACGGATCATGCCGCGGGTGTCGCGGCCATAGGCTCCCGCCTCGGAACGGAAGCACGGGGTGTGTGCCACGAACCTGCACGGCATCTGTTCGGCATCCACGATCAGGTCGCGCACCAGGTTGGTCACCGGCACCTCGGCGGTGGGGATCAGATAGAAATCCGTACCTTCCAGCTTGAACAGGTCTTCCTCGAACTTGGGCAGCTGGCCGGTACCGTACAGGCTGTCGGCATTGACCAGGTACGGCACATAGGCCTCGGTGTAGCCGTGCTCGCCGGTGTGGGTATCGAGCATGAACTGGGTCAGCGCCCGGTGCAGGCGCGCCATGGCACCGGACATCACCACGAAGCGCGAGCCGGTCAGCTTGGCGGCGGCATCGAAATCCAGGCTGCCCAGGCCCTCGCCGACATCCACATGGTCCTTCGGTTCGAATGCGAACTGCGGGATCTCGCCCCAGCTGCGCTCCTCGCGATTGTCTTCCTCGTCCTTGCCGTCGGGCACCGACTCGTGCGGCAGGTTGGGCATGCCCAGGGCGATCTGGCGCAGTTCCTCCTGCACCTCGCCGAGCAGGTCGTTGGCCACCTTGAGCTTGTCGCCGAGGCTGGAGACCTCGTCGAGCAGTGGCTGGATGTCCTCACCCGCCGCCTTGGCCTTGCCGATCGACTTGGACTTGGTGTTGCGCTCGTTCTGCAGCTCCTGGGTCTCCACCTGCAGCGCCTTGCGCCGCTCCTCCAGGCTCTGCACCCGCGCCACGTCCAGCTCGTAGCCACGACGCGCCAGCTTGGCGGCAACGGTTTCCAGTTCGGTTCTCAGCAGTTTTGGGTCCAGCATGCGTTCAGTCCACCAGCTCTCAGTCCAGGTTCGCTTTTGCGGGCCAAGACAGCATGTGCCCCGGCGCCACCTTGTTTTTCAGATCTTGCATGACCGCCTCGACTTTCTCCGGGCGGTCGAAAAATTCGATGATGATCGGCAGGTCCAAGGACACGTCCAACAGGCCGGCCTCGTGGATGCGCCCCGAGCCGCCGAAACCGGCAATGCCGCGAAACGCGGTGACACCCGCCACCTGTTCGCGATCGTGCAGCAGTTCCAGCAGTTCGCGGTGCATCCCGCCCTTCTCGCTGCAGTAGATCCTCACCACGGTCACGTCTGTCTTCATCCGATCTGCCTCGCCAGAATGACCCCGAGCATCGCCGCGCCCACGCAGGCGAGCACGCTGATCAGCACATTGCCCAGGGCGCGTGCGTACTGTGCCTGCTCGATCAGGTTGAGCGTCTCGATGGAAAAGGTCGAAAAGGTGGTGAAGGCGCCGAGCAGGCCGACCAGCAGGAAGCCACGCCACTCGGCACCGGTCGCCAGGCGCTCGATCATCAACACAAACAGGAAGCCCATCGCCAGCGATCCCAGCACATTGACCACCAGGGTACCGTAGGGAAAACCACGACCCAGCCAGGCATACACCGCACCGGAGACCCAGAAACGCAGCAGCGCCCCGAGAGCTCCTCCGGCGGCGATTGCAAGCGTCTGGGTCAAGGCAGGACTTCCCGTAAAAGTGCGCAATTCTAACCGATCGGCAATCAGCTGTTGCGGCTTTTCGCCTGCTCGTCCAGGGCCTGCAACTGGCGCAGCTTGTCGGCGATCTTGATTTCCAGGCCGCGCTCGACCGGCTGGTAAAAGCGCGTCCCCTGCAGCTCTTCCGGCAGGTAGTCCTCACCGGCCGCGTAAGCACCCGGTTCGTCGTGGGCATAGCGATAGGCCTTGCCGTAACCGAGTTCCTTCATCAGCTTGGTCGGCGCATTGCGCAGGTGAATCGGCACCTCCAGCGAGCCGGACTCGCGCGCGCTCGCCATCGCCTGGTTGTAGGCCTTGTACACCGCGTTGCTCTTGGGTGCGCTGGCAAGGTACACCACGGCCTGGGCGATCGCCAGCTCGCCCTCCGGGCTGCCCAGGCGCGACTGCACGTCCCAGGCATTGAGGGCGATCTCCAGCCCGCGCGGATCGGCATTGCCGATGTCCTCGGAGGCCATGCGCACCACCCGGCGCGCCACGTACAGCGGATCGACGCCGCCGTCGAGCATGCGGCACAGCCAGTACAGAGCACCGTCCGGCGAGGAGCCGCGCACCGATTTGTGCAGCGCCGAGATCTGGTCGTAAAAGGCCTCGCCGCCCTTGTCGAAGCGGCGTACCTGGCCGCTGACGATATCCGCGAGCACCTCATCGGGGATCGAGCCTTGCTCGGCCAGGTCGCTGGCGATCTCCAACAGGTTCAGCGCACGGCGGGCATCGCCGTCGGCGGCCTCGGCCAGCAGATCGAGCTGCGCCTCGTCGAGCTGCAAGCCGAGTTTGCCCAGGCCTCTTTCTTCGTCGTGCAAGGCGCGTCTCAGCAAGGTCTTGATCTCTTGCGCCTGCAGCGACTTGAGCACGTACACGCGCGCCCTCGACAGCAAGGCGTTATTGAGTTCGAACGAGGGATTCTCGGTGGTCGCACCGACGAAGATCAGGGTGCCGTCCTCGACGTGCGGCAGGAAGGCATCCTGCTGCGACTTGTTGAAACGGTGCACCTCGTCGATGAACAGCACCGTCGCCTGCCCCGTCATGGCGTGGGTCTGCTTCGCCTGGTCGACCGCGGCGCGGATGTCCTTCACACCGGAGAGCACCGCCGACAGGGTCAGGAAGGCATGCCCGGTCTGTTTTGCCAGCAGGCGCGCCAGGGTGGTCTTGCCGGTGCCGGGCGGCCCCCAGAAGATCATCGAGTGCAGGCGGCCGGCGAGGATGGCATTGCGCAGCGGCTTGTCCTCGCCGACCATGTGCGCCTGCCCCACATATTCTTCGAGGCTCTGCGGGCGCATGCGATCGGCCAGCGGCTGGGCCGGGCTGGCATCGCTGGCGAACAGGTCGTTGTCGTCGGTGCGGGTAGTCACGGCAGCGAGTTTAGCGCGTCCGCTTCATTCGCCGAAGCAGCGCACGGCTCAGCCGCGTTCCTGACTGAACACGTCCCAGCCCTGCGGTGGCTCGTACTCGAACTGCCGGTCTGGAAGATCGGGGTTACGTTTGATCTCGAAGAAACTGAAGCGCGAGATCTGGCCGAACTTGTCGGTCAGTTCCAGGCGCAGCAACTTGTCGCCCTTGAAGGCAAGCAGCACCCGCACGATATCGCTGTCCTGCGCCTTCGGCAGCAGTTCCAGCCATTGCATGCCCTGGCGCTCGCCCAGTTCCACCACCTGGAAGGTCGTTTCCACCGGCTCGTCGGACATCAACACGGTGGCGGGCGAATTCTTCAGCGCCATCGGCTGGTACAGCTGGGTGATCTGCTCGAGGTCATCCTCCACGATCCACAGGTCGCGTCCGTCGGCGATGATCTGGCGTTGCTCCGGCACCAGGTAGTCCCAGCGGAAACGGTCCGGGCGCTTCAGCTGGAAGACCCCCTGGAACAGGCCCTGGCGGCTGTTCTCGGTGTCCAGCACCGCCTGTTCGAAGCGCGCCTCGAGGGTATCCAGGCCGGCAAGGAAACGATCCAGGGCGTCGCGCCCGGGACCGGCATTGGCGGCGAAAGACGCCAGGGCCAGTAGAATGAGGGAAAAAATTCGCATATCAGTCCTTGGGGGGTGGCGGCGCCAGCACCTCGCGGTTGCCGCGCTCGTCCGGGGAGCTGACCACGCCGATGCGCTCCATCTCCTCGACCAGCCGTGCCGCGCGGTTGTAACCGATCTTCAAACGGCGCTGCACCCCGGAGATGGACGCCCGCCGCGACTCGGTGACAATCTGCACCGCCTCGTCAAACAAGGGGTCGGCATCCTCGGTCTCCACGCCGGAAGCCTCGGGAGATAGACCGGGAATGGCCTCGGTCGGTTCCTGCACGATCTCGTCGATATAGTCCGGCTCCCCCATCTGCTTGAGATGCGCGACCACCCGGTGCACCTCCGGATCGTCGACGAAGGCACCGTGGGTGCGCTGCGGAATGCTGGTGCCCGGCGGCATGTACAGCATGTCGCCGTGACCGAGCAGGTGCTCGGCGCCCATCTGGTCGAGGATGGTGCGAGAGTCCACGCGCGAGGATACCTGGAAGGCGATCCGCGTCGGAATGTTCGCCTTGATCAGGCCGGTGATCACGTCCACCGAGGGGCGCTGCGTGGCCAGCAGCAGGTGCACGCCGGCGGCACGCGCCTTTTGCGCCAGGCGCGCGATCAGTTCCTCGACCTTCTTGCCGACCACCATCATCATGTCGGCCAGCTCGTCGATGATCACCACGATATACGGCATGCTGGCCAGGTCCGGGGTTTCCGGCAGTTCGCCGGTGATGATGTCCGGCTCGGGCTTGAACAGCGGATCCTTGATCGGCTCGCCCGCCTTGGCCGCCTCTTTCACCTTCTTGTTGTAGCCGGCGATATTGCGCACGCCCAGCGCGGCCATCAGGCGGTAGCGACGTTCCATCTCGGCCACGCACCAGCGCAAGGCGTTGGCCGCGTCCTTCATGTCGGTGACCACCGGCGTGAGCAGGTGCGGAATGCCCTCGTACACCGACAGTTCCAGCATCTTCGGATCGACCATGATCAGCCGCACCTGCTCCGGCGTGGCCTTGTACAGCAGGCTGAGGATCATGGTGTTGATCGCCACCGATTTACCCGACCCGGTGGTACCGGCGATCAGCGCGTGCGGCATCTTGGCCAGGTCCGCCACCACCGGCTCGCCGGCGATGTCCTTGCCCAATGACAGGGTCAAGGGCGACTTGGACTTGTCGTAGGCCTCGGAGCGCAGGATCTCGCTCAGGTACACCACTTCGCGATGGGTGTTGGGGATCTCCAGGCCGATGGTCGATTTGCCCGGGATGACCTCGACCACGCGCACCGAGATGGTGGACAGCGCGCGCGCCAGGTCCTTCGACAGGTTGGTGACCTTGCTCGCCTTGGTGCCGGGCGCCAGCTGCAGTTCGAACAGCGCGACCACCGGGCCCGGGTGCACCGCCACCACCTCGGCGGTCACACCGAAATCGGCCAGCTTGCGCTCGACCTGCCCGGACATGGCCTGCAGGGTCTCGGGCGAGAGCACATGGCTGCTCGGCTTGGGCGGATCGAGCAGGCTCAACGGCGGCAGTTCGGCGTTCGGCTCCGGCTCCAGCAGGGTCATCTGCTTTTCCTTCTCGACGCGCACGCTCGGCTTGACCTCGGGCTTGGGCGCCTCAATCAGCGGCGGTTCCTTGCGCACCTTGGCCTCGACACGCTTTTTCTCCTTCTTCAGCACCTGCTGGCGCTCCTGCTTCATCTGCCGTGCCTGGCGGCGCTCGCCGAAGCCGTTGAGCAGGTCGAGCGCCTGGCGGAACGCGTTCAGGGTGAAACCGCCGACCGCGTCCATCACCGCCAGCCAGGAGACACCGGTGAACAGGGTGAAACCGATCAGCAGTGCGGCCAGCATCAGCAGGCTGGCCCCGGCCGGGCTGAGTGCGGCCACGGTCAGGTCGCTCATCAACTGTCCGAGGATGCCACCCGGCCCTTCCGGCAGCGAGCCGCCGCGCTTCACGTGCAGGGTGGCGATGGCGGTGGCGCCGAACAGGGTCAGGAAAAAACCCACCCAGCGTGCGATGGTCAGGTGCAGGTGCGGGGTTTGCTCGTTGCGCTCGCGGAACATCATCCAGCCGGCCCAGCAGATCATCAGCGGGAACAGATAGGCCATCACCCCGACCAGGGAGAACAGCACACTGGCGAACCAGGCGCCGGTCGGGCCGCCCGCATTCTGCGCGTGATCGCGCGGCCCGACATAACCCCAGCTGGGGTCCTCCGGCGAATAGCTGAGCAGGGCCATCAGGAAAAACACGCTGATGGCGAGCAGCAGCAGAAAGCCACCTTCCTTGAGTCTTTTATTCAACGACGCGTGCAAAAGAGATACCGGTATTTATTGAAATATCAATATGATATAGAGATTACTTCGTGTAGCTTGCCAATTATTTCACATTCCGCGCGGGAACACGACCGGCCGGGCGCGGCCGATCGGCAAGCCCAGGACTCAGCCCGCAAGCAGTGCCGGAAGCACTACCTTTCCCTGGTCCACGTTGACCGCCTTGGCCAGCGCCGGCATGGCACGCCACTCGGGGCGTACCAGTTCACGCAGATAAGGCAGCATCGCCCCGGACAGGGCCTGGCTGGCACTGCGCGGCACCGCACCCGGCATATTGGTGACGCAGAAATGGGTGACGCCCTCCTCGACATAGGTCGGGTCGTCGTAGCTGGTCGGGCGCGTGGTCTCGATGCAGCCGCCCTGGTCCACCGAGATGTCCACGATCACACTGCCGGGGCGCATCGTGGCGACGTCCTCGCGACTGAGTAGGCGTGGTGCATGCGCGCCCGGCAGCAGCACCGCGCCGACCAGGATATCCGCCTCCCGCATCGCCTTGCGCATGTCCTTGTTGTTGGCATAGCGCGCCTCGATGTTCGAGGCCGCCTGCTGCATCTCGCCCAGGCGAAGCGGATTGCGGTCGAACACGCACACCCGCGCGCCCATCGCCGCGGCGAGTCGCGCTGCGCTGCCGCCCGCATGGCCGGCACCGAGCACCACCACGTGACCACGATCGACGCCCGCGACGCCGCCGAGCAGCAGACCGCGCCCACCCTGGGTGGTGTGCAACAGATGCGCGCCGACCTGGATGGCGATGCGCCCGGCGATCTCGCTCATCGGCTGCAGCAGCGGCAGGGTGCCGTGGTCGGCGACCGTCTCGAAGGCGATGGCGGTCAGGCCGATCTGACAGAGCTTTTCGGTCAGCTGCGGCAGGGCCGCCAGGTGCAGATAGGAGAACAGCCGGTGATGCGACTTGAGTAGTTCCAGTTCGCGACCGACCGGCTCCTTGACCTTGACCACCAGTTCGACCGCCTCGTACAGCGCATCGGCGGAATACACCAGCATGGCGCCGGCATCCGCATAGGCCTGGTCCGAATAGCCACTGCCGAGCCCGGCACCCGCCTGAACACACACCTTGCAACCGTCATGCACCAACTCCGCCACCGCCGACGGCGTCAACGCCACCCGGCCCTCCATGGGCTTGATCTCCCGGGGCACCCCCAAACAAACAGACATCCGCTTTACCTCGTTCCGACGTACTTATAGTATGGCCGCCATTCCCGGCCCTGGCTTACCCGCAGGCCGGTCGTCCGACACCCGGCTCGAACCGCAAGCATAATCGCGTTTCGCAGACATTCTGCGGACAAGTTGTTTTTCCTAAGGAGATTTTTCATGAGCGACGCCAAGCACTGCCGCCTGCTGATCCTCGGCTCCGGTCCGGCCGGCTACACTGCCGCCGTTTATGCCGCCCGCGCCAACCTCAACCCGGTGCTGATCACCGGCATGGAACAGGGCGGACAGCTGATGACCACCACCGAGGTCGACAACTGGCCCGGCGACAATGCCGGCGTACAGGGCCCGGACCTGATGGCGCGCATGCAACAGCATGCCGAGCGCTTCGAGACCGAGATCATCTTCGATTACATCTCCGAGGTCGATCTTAGCGAGCGTCCGTTCAAGCTCAAGGGCGACAGCGCACAATACACCTGTGACGCCCTGATCATCGCCACCGGCGCTTCAGCCATGTACCTGGGCCTGGAGTCCGAAGAGGCCTTCAAGGGCAAGGGCGTGTCCGCCTGCGCCACCTGCGACGGTTTCTTCTACAAGAACCAGAAAGTCGCGGTGATCGGCGGCGGCAACACCGCGGTGGAAGAGGCCCTGTACCTGTCCAATATCGCCAGCGAGGTGGTGGTGGTGCACCGTCGCGACCAGTTCCGCTCGGAGAAGATCCTCTCCGACCAGCTGCGCGAGAAGGCGGCCAACGGCAATGTCACCCTGGAACTGGACTGCGTGCTGGAAGAGGTGCTGGGCGACAACTCTGGCGTCACCGGCATGCGCATCAAGAACGTGAAGACCGGCGACACCAAGGAAATCGACCTGATGGGCGTGTTCATCGCCATCGGCCACAAGCCGAACACCGGGATCTTCGAGGGTCAGCTGGAGATGGAAGGCGGCTACCTGAAGGTCAAGAGCGGCACCGAGGGCAACGCCACCCAGTGTTCGGTGGAAGGCGTGTTCGCCGCCGGCGACGTGATGGACCACATCTACCGCCAGGCCATCACCTCGGCCGGCACCGGTTGCATGGCGGCACTGGACGCCGAGCGCTACCTGGACGCGCTGGAGCAGCAGTGATCCATGTGCTGGGCGGCACCGGCGGTGCCGCCTAGCCGGTCTTGTCCAGGCTGTTGCCGCCGCGCGCCACCTGTTTCATCACCCAGGCATGCAGTAATACCTGTTGAAAGCGGTTGATCGCGCGGAACTGCACACCGCACAGGTGTAGCAGCCTCTTGCCGTTTTCCCCTTGCTCCAGGCGCTCCTGGATGTTCTTCAGATCCGCGATCAGGGACAGGGGCTCGGCATTGTTCGCCACCTCGAGATCGAAGCTCAACTGCAACATGTCACCGGCCTCGCCCAGCGGGATCGGCGAGGCGATCCGCGCCCCGCTCTCGCTGAGATCCACGATCAGCGCCTCGCGGTGATTTTCGGGTGAGTCCGCCTGCCGAGTGTTGCGCACGCGGCAGGCCAGGCGGGTGTTCACACGGGCCGAGTTGCGCACCACGATCTGCTCGAATGCCTTGGGATACTGCAGATGCAGGTAGGGATAGGGCTTCATCGCCGAGTGCAACACCTTGGCGGCGAAGCCGACCACGCTGTCGCCACGCAGCATGCGCACGTTGAACTTCTGCCCCTCGCGCACGATCTGCACCTTGCCCTTGAGCACCGGGGTGGTCACCACCAGGCTACCGCCCGGCAGATAACCGATTACCCGCACCATGTGCCGCGCGTGCTCACCCGCCGCATCCAGCTGCAGCTGTACCGTGGCGCCTACCGGCAGATTGAGTGTGTCTTCCTGCATGCCGATTATGGCGGCCGCCAGGGGGGAATCTTTACCCTAAAATTACGCGTGCTTGTGGACCGGCCAAGCGCGTTAATATCTGCCTGCATCACCGCCAAAATCGTCTATGAAGTATCAGATCCGTATCCTCGACAGCCTGGACGAGATACCGGCGCAGGCCTGGAACCGGCTCGGTGTCGCCGCCTACCCGTTCCTGCGCCACGAGTTCCTGCATGGGCTGGAACAGACCGGGTGCCTGGGCGAGCGTTATGGCTGGCTGCCGCGCCATATCGTCATCCACGATGAACAGCAGACCCTGCTGGCCGCGGCCCCGCTGTATCTGAAATTCAATTCCTACGGCGAGTTCGTGTTCGACTGGTCCTGGGCCGATGCCTACCAGCGCAACGGTCTGGCCTATTACCCGAAGCTGGTCAGTGCCTCCCCCTACACGCCGGCCACCGGTCCCAAGCTGCTGCTGGCAGCGCAGGCGCCGCCTGAGTGTCGCGAACTGCTGGTCAATGCCGCGCTCGAACTGGCCCGGCAGGCGGACTGCTCCTCGCTGCACTGGCTGTTCACCGCTGACGAGGAAACCGAATTCCTCAGCCAGCGCGGCTTCATGCGCCGCAGCGGCTGCCAGTTTCACTGGCACAACCGCGGCTACCGGGATTTCGATGATTTTCTGGCGAGTTTCTCCTCGGCCAAGCGCAAGAAGGTGAAGCGCGAACGCCGCCGGGTCAGCGAGGCCGGCATCGAGTTTCGCCTGCTCGACGGCCACAGCGCCAGTGCGGCTGACTGGCAGGATTTTCACCTGCTGTACGAATCCACCTTCCACAAGCGCGGCGGCATGCCCACCCTGTCGCTGGCGTTCTTCCAGCGCATCGCCGAGCTGATGCCGGAATCTGTACTGCTGGTACAGGCCCGCTACCAGGGCGAGGTGGTGGCGGCCGCCTTCAACCTGGTCGGCCAGGACACCCTGTACGGGCGCCACTGGGGCTGCCGCGAGGAGTTTCACAGCCTGCACTTCGAGGCCTGCTATTACCAGGGACTGCAGTTCTGTATCGAGCGTGGTCTGCAGCG
>Ga0272444_10001770_pt1 | contig 20475 bp, 16 predicted proteins | sample SSMForm13_FD_201033 | JGI IMG/M metagenome (GOLD analysis project Ga0272444, IMG submission 201033) | Marine sediment archaeal communities from Little Sippewissett salt marsh, Falmouth, MA, United States - SSM-Form-13 | ecosystem: Environmental > Aquatic > Marine > Wetlands > Sediment ... | reverse complement strand
GGCGCGGGGGGTTCGGGGGGGTTTATTCGAAGAGGCGGGTCGGCCGGCGCACCGGGGTGATCAATATTCCAGTGCAAAAACGGAATAAGGGGGATTGTGGGGTGACAAAATCTGTCAAGTTCAGTTACCTGCATAACCGGTCTTTGTTGGGCAAAACAAATTTTCGGAGAACCAGTACCTTTTCGCTCTTCTTTTGCGGGATAGACGGCCTGTTTTTCGAGGATGATCGTTCCCTGCCGGGAATTACACGCTCGGCAGCCGGGTATCAAGCTGCCGGTGCGATTTATTTGGCATAAATCCGCTCGTTTTTCATAAAAAACGCTTGACATATTATCAGGATTTGATTAATTACATTCAGTTGAACAAATTTGTGAAATTTTTCACAATTTATGGATACTAAACGATCTTTCGCCGTTTTGGACCGGGGGGATTTCCAGAGTCTTTTCGACGTTCTTGTCTCGCGGGGCTACACGCTTTACGGGCCATCGCTTCAGGATAACGCCATCGTTCTCGATCGGATCGAGGGGGCGGCGGATTTGCCGGTGGGGTGGCTGGACGAGCAGGGGCCGGGGAAATACCGGTTGAAGCGGGACGAGTATGATTCGCTGTTCCGTTATGTGGTCGGGCCGCAGAGCTGGAAGAAGTTTCTTTACCCGTCGGAGGCGCCGTTGCTGACGCTGGACAGGAGCGGTCGCGGATTCAGGGCGAGTGCCGGCGGGGGATCCGGATCGGAACGGGCGGCTCTGATCGGGGTGCGCTCGTGCGATTTGAACGCGATTCTGATCCAGGACAAGATTTTGGCGGCGGGGCCGTTCGTCGACCGCGACTATGTCCGTCGTCGGGAGGGCCGGTTCATCGTGGCGGTCAATTGCGCGCGGGCCGGCGAGCAGTGTTTTTGTGTTTCCATGGGGACGGGACCGAAGGCGGCCGGGGGGTTCGATCTGGCTTTGACAGAAATTGTCGACAGGGAGCGGCACTGGTTTTTGATCGAGGCCGGTTCGTCATCGGGAGCGGAGGTTTTATCGGAGCTGCCGGTTCGGGAGGCGTCCGGGGCCGAGTGCGAGGAGGCCGGGGAAGCGGTGGCGAGGGCGGCGGCGCATATGGGCAAGGGGCTTGAAACCGACGGCCTCCGGGAGCTTCTGGACGGTTTTTTCGATCATCCGCACTGGGAGGAGATCGCCGGGCGGTGTCTGACGTGCGGCAACTGCACGCTGGTTTGCCCGACCTGTTTTTGCACCGATATTATCGACGACACCGATATTTCGGGTGAAAGAGCCTGGCGCCGGCGGCAGTGGGATTCCTGTTTCAGTGTCGATTTCGCCTATATATACGGCGGCAGTCTGCGGGCCACGGCGGCCGCGCGGTACCGACAGTGGATGACACACAAGCTGGGTTACTGGCATGATCAATTCGGCATGTCGGGTTGTGTCGGTTGCGGGCGTTGTATCACCTGGTGTCCGGTCGGGATCGATATTACCGAGGAAGCCGCTTATTTCAGAAATATACAGAAGAGGCTGGCGGAAGCCAGGACAGAGGAATAAATGCCATGGAAAATCTCGAACGAATTTTAAGGGAGCATCCGTTTCTGGCGGGTTTGGCCGAGGAGCATATCAGGCTCATGGTCGGCTGCGCCTCCAATGTCGTTTTCCAGGCCGGTGAATTTTTATTCCGGGAGGGTCAGGAGGCCAACTCGTTTTATTTCATTCGTCACGGCCAGGTGCAGGTGGAGACGTATGTCCCGCAGCAGGGGCCGGTCGCGATTCAATCGCGCGAGCAGGGCGAGGTGCTCGGCTGGTCGTGGCTGGTGCCGCCGTACCGGTGGCGTTTCGATGCCCGGGCGGTGGAATTGACCAGGGCGATCGCGCTCGAGGGAAAGTGTTTGCGGGACAAGTGCGAGGAGGATCATGATCTGGGTTACGAGATCATGAAACGGTTCAGTCTTCTGGTGGCCGAGCGGCTGGAGGCGACCCGGTTGCAGCTCATGGATATATATGGCTCCCGGCACGAAAAATAAGGTGCTGACGGCGGTAACGGCCGAGCGCCCGATGGAGGCTGTACCCTTCACCGTGGCCCGGGTTCATCGGGAACTGCATGATACCTTTTCGCTCGACCTGAAGCTTCCCTCGACCGGTCATACCTTCGAATACCGGCCGGGTCAATTCAACATGCTTTACATGTATGGTGTGGGCGAGGTGCCGATTTCGATCAGCGGTGATCCGCTGGTCCGGGGCCGGCTGGTGCATACCATCCGGGCGGTCGGGGCGGTCACCGATGCCATGAGCAAGCTGAAGGCGGGCGACACGGTCGGCGTGCGCGGTCCGTACGGGGTCGGCTGGCCGGTCGACGAGGCGGTCGGGCACGATGTGGTTCTGGTCGCCGGGGGTATCGGGCTGGCGCCGATCCGGCCGGTCATTTATCATCTGCTGGCTCACCGGGACAAGTACGGCAAGATAATTCTCCTCTTCGGCGCCCGTTCGCCGGAGGACATTTTGTATCGCAAGCTGCTCGAGAAGTGGCGGGGGCGGCTGGATCTGGAGACATACATTACGGTCGACCGGGCCTCGCGGGGTTGGCACGGCAATGTCGGGGTGGTGACGACGCTCATTCAGCGTGCCCCATTCGATCCCTATCATTGTCTGGCCATGGTTTGCGGTCCGGAGATAATGATGCGGTTCACGGTTCTGGAATTGCAGAAGCGCGGGGTGTTCGAAGACAAGATTTACGTTTCGATGGAGCGCAACATGAAATGCGGCATCGGCCTGTGCGGTCACTGCCAGATGGGACCGTACTTCGTCTGCAAGGACGGCCCGGTATTCAATTACGACCGGATAAAGGAGCTTTTCAATCGGAGGGAGCTGTAGCATGGCCGCGGCGAAAAAACCGAAACTGGCCGTCTGGAAGTTCGCCTCGTGCGACGGCTGCCAGTTATCGCTTCTCAACTGCGAGGAGGAACTGCTGGCCATTGCCGGGAAGGTACAGATCGCCAATTTCCTGGAGGCCTCGCGGGCGGTGATACGCGGGCCGTATGATATTTCCCTGGTGGAGGGTTCGATAACGACGCCGCACGATGCCGAGCGGATTCACAAGATCCGGCGGTCCTCGAAGCGTTTGATAACGATCGGCGCCTGCGCCACGGCCGGTGGTATCCAGGCTCTTCGTAATTTCGCCGATATTCCCGAGTATGTTTCGATCGTTTACCCGCACCCGGAATACATCGAGACGCTGAAGAAATCGACGCCGATCGCCGATCATGTTTTCGTCGACTTCGAGCTGCGCGGGTGTCCGATAAACAAGCTGCAGCTGCTGGAGGTCATCAAGGCCTTCCTGGCCGGGCGTCGGCCCGACATACCGGCGTACAGTGTTTGTGTCGAATGCAAGCGGCGGGGCAATGTCTGTGTCATGGTGGCCTCGGGGATACCCTGTCTGGGGCCGGTCACGCAGGCGGGGTGCGGGGCATTGTGTCCGACGTACAACCGGGGTTGTTACGGTTGTTTCGGCCCCAAGGAGACGCCCAACACCGGTTCGCTGGCGGCCTGGTTGACGGGAATGGGGGTCGGTGCCGAGGATATCATCAGGTTTTTCAGAAATTTCAACGCTTATGCCGAGCCATTCCGCAAAGAAAGTGAAGCTCATGAAAAGTAGAACTATCAAGGTTTCGAATCTCGCCCGGGTAGAGGGCGAGGGCGGGATGTATATCAGGATCAGGGACAACAAGGTACAGGAGGTTCGTTTCAATATATTCGAACCGCCGCGGTTTTTCGAGGCCTTTTTGCGCGGTCGTCGGTACACCGAGGCGCCCGATATCACGGCCCGTATTTGCGGCATCTGCCCGGTGGCCTATTTGATGAGTGCCTGTCACGCCATGGAGGATATCTGTGGTATCGAGGTGGGTGGCAGGCTGCGCGAGCTGCGCCGACTGCTCTATTGCAGCGAGTGGATCGAATCGCACGGTTTGCACATTTACATGTTGCACGCCCCGGATTTTCTGGGGTATGAGGATGCCATTCAGATGGCCCGCGACCACGGTGATATGGTCCAGCGCGGTCTCAGGCTGAAAAAGCTGGGCAACGATTTGATGACCTGTCTCGGCGGTCGTGAGGTCCACCCGATCAACATCCGGGTCGGCGGTTTTTACCGGGTGCCGACGCGCCGGGAGCTGGAGAGATTCATCGAGCCGTTGCACTGGGCCATCGACGCCTCGAAGGATACGGTGGCCCGGGTGGCCTCGTTTCCGTTCCCCGATTACGAGCGCGATTATGAATTCGTGTCGCTTCGTCATCCCGACGAGTACCCGTTATGCGAGGGTCGGCTGGTATCCAACAGGGGCATCGATATCGATATCAGCGAGTTTTTCGATTATTTCGAGGAGCGGCACGTGGCCCATTCCACCTCGCTTCACTCGGTGGTTCGGGAGCGTGACGATTATCTGACCGGGCCGCTGGCGCGGTACAGCAACAATTTCGATTTACTGCCGCCGATGGTGCAGGAGGCGGCTGGCGAGGCCGGTTTGGGCGAGACCTGCACCAATCCATTCAAGAGTATCATCGTCCGCTCGGTGGAAGTGCTTTATGCCTGCCACGAGGCGCTGCGGATAATAGAAAATTACGAACGGCCGGAGAAGCCATGTATCGAAGCGCCGCCCCGCGCGGGAGTCGGGCATGGCTGCACCGAGGCGCCGCGCGGCTCGCTTTATCACCGGTACGAAACGGACAGCGAGGGCATCATCAGGGATGCCCGTATCGTGGCCCCGACGTCGCAAAACCAGAAGGCGGTCGAGCGGGACCTTCACGCCTTCGTTTCCGAAAACACGAAGCTGCCCGACGACAAGCTGACCTGGCAGTGCGAGCAGGCCATACGCAATTACGACCCGTGCATTTCCTGTTCCTGTCATTTTCTCAAATTGAAGGTTGATCGAGAATGAGGTCGTGACCGCCATGAAAGACCACCGAACCGTAATCGTTATCGGCTTCGGGAACGGTTTTCGGGCCGACGATGCCGTCGGCTTTTTTGCGGCCGAGCGAATCAGGGACATGAATCTTCCCGGAGTCACGGTACGATGTATCAGCGGCGACGGCATGAGCCTTATTGAAGAGTGGACGGTCTACGACCGGGCGATTTTGATCGACGGGACGTTTTCCGGTTTAGCGGCCGGCACCATTCGGCGTTTCGACGCCCTGAAGGAGGACGTGCCGGTCGAGGCTTTCAGGAAACACTCGACCCATTCCTTCGGTATCCCGGAAATCACGGCCATGGCCGGAGAGCTGGGTCGTCACCCGGCGGAGGTGACGGTTTATGGTATCGAGGGGGCCGATTTCACGCCCGGACACAATATGACGGGAGCCGTGCGACGGGCGGCGCTCGCGCTGGTGGCGCGGCTGGCCCGCGGGGAGCTGGTCCCGGACGGAGAGACGAGATGAGGGCCGCCCGTTTTTCAAGACAGAAGATGACAGAGCATAATAGTGCCGGGAAGCGGCGTCTGGGGATCGATATCGAGGGGCTGGTGCAGGGGATCGGTTTCCGGCCGTACGTTTATCGTCTGGCCAACGAGCTGGAGTTATCGGGATGGATCGGCAACAACCGGCGGGGTGTCCGGCTGGAGGTCGAGGGCCGCGCCGAGCGGCTGGCTGATTTTATCAGGCGACTGCCCGCGGAAAAGCCGGCCCTGGCGGAAATACGCACCATGCAGACGACATCGCTGCCGTTTCGCGGGGAAAGCGGTTTCGTTATCCGCGCGAGCCGTCTCTCCGGTTCGGGGCGGGCGCTGATTCTTCCCGACCTGGCCACCTGTCCGGCGTGCCTGAAAGAAATATTCGACCCCGGCGATCGTCGCTATCTGTACCCCTTTACCAATTGTACCGACTGCGGACCGCGGTACAGTATTATCGAGTCTCTTCCCTATGATCGTCGCCGCACTTCGATGAAAGCCTTTACCATGTGCGACCGGTGCCGGGAGGAGTACGACAATCCCGCCGACCGTCGTTATCACGCCCAGCCGAACGCCTGTCCCCGCTGCGGTCCCCAAGTGGAGCTGCGGGATGCCCGGGCGAAACCGATGGCGGGATATGAGACGGCCCTGAGCGAGGCCGCCGGGCTGGTTCGTGAGGGGGCTATCGTTGCCCTCAAGGGACCGGGCGGCTTTCAGCTGATCGCCGACGCCGGTAATGAAGGTTCCATCGCGCGGCTGCGTCGGCGCAAGCATCGGCCGGTCAAGCCGCTGGCCGTGATGTTGCCCGACCTGGACGCCGTCAGGAGAGAGTGCCGGGTATCATCGACCGAAGAGGCGACGCTGCTGTCGCCGGCGGCCCCGATCGTGCTTCTGCAGCGTGACAATTTCGGTCAATCCGTAATCTGCCGTTCGGTCGCGCCCGACAACACCTGGCTGGGGGTAATGCTGCCCTGTACGCCCCTGCACCATATTCTCATGCATTTTCTCGGGATACCTTTAGTGGCCACCAGCGGCAACGTTTCGCACGAGCCGATCTGTATCGACAACGAGGAGGCCCTGACCCGCCTGGCCGGTATCGCCGATTTTTTCCTGATGCACGATCGGCCGGTCGTCCGGCCGGTCGACGACTCGGTTGTCCGTATCATTGCGGGCAGGGCGCTGACGATCCGGTGCGCCCGCGGACTGGCGCCTCTTCCCGTCCCGATCGACGATCCCGGGCCGGCCTGTCTGGCGGTGGGCGGTCACCTTAAAAACACCGTCGCCCTGGCCCTGGAGTCGACGGCCCTGCTGAGTCAGCACCACGGCGATCTCGATCGTTCTCTGACCCGCGATGTGTTCGGTCAAACGATACGATCGCTGTCCGACATGTACGATTTCAAGGCAACGGTAACGGTCTCCGATGAGCACCCGGATTACGGATCGACGCGTTATGCCGTTTCACGGGGGGGGCGGCTTATCAGAGTGCAGCATCATTACGCGCACATTCTTTCCGGGCTGGCCGATAACGGCCTCGATGGTCCGCTGCTGGGTGTGGTCTGGGACGGCAGCGGCCTGGGGCCGGACGGAACGCTCTGGGGAGGCGAGTTCCTTCGCGCCGATCGCAAGGGATATATCAGGCTGGCCCGGTTTCGTCGCTTCATGCTTCCGGGCGGGGAAAAAGCGATGCGGGAGCCGCGCCGGGCGGCGCTGGGCGTTCTTTATGAAATATTCGGGGACGACCTTTTTGCCCGGTCCGATCTCATTTCCCCGAGGGCCTTTTCCGCCGGCGAACGCAATATCCTTCGGACAATACTTGACAGATCACTCAACGCCCCGCGGACATCCAGCGCCGGGCGTCTTTTCGATGTCGTGGCTTCGCTGACGGGTGAATGCCAGGTCGGTCATTTCGAAGGGCAGGCGGCCATGCGTCTGGAGTCACTGGCCGAGGGCAGGGATACCGAAGTGAGTTATCCCTTCAGGACCATCAAAGACAACGGCCTGGTGACAGTCGACTGGGAGCCGCTTATTCTTGATATATTGCATGATATCGCTCATGGTGTCGAGGCCGGCCAGATAGCCTCTCGTTTTCACAACAGTCTGGCCGAGATTATCGTCGCGGTCGCCGAACTCAGCGGTGAGAGCGAAGTTCTTCTGACCGGCGGCTGCTTTCAGAACAAAGTGCTGACCGAAAGGAGTCTGGCCCGCCTGAAAAGCCGGGGTTTTGCCGTATACCGGCACGGGCGCGTCCCGTGCAACGACGGCGGCCTGGCGCTCGGACAGATTCTGGCAGTCAAGGCTCAAGTGAAAAAGGATCCTGAAGATGTGTCTGGCCATACCGGGTAAAATTCTGTCGATCACCGACGGCGGGAACGATGCTTTTCGCTCCGGCCGGGTGGATTTCGGCGGTGTCACCAGGGAGATCAACCTGGCCTTCGTTCCCGGGGCCGCGGTTGGTAAGTACGTTTTGGCCCACGCCGGTATCGCGATCAATACGATCGATGAAGAGCAGGCCCGGCGAACGCTCGAATTGATCCGGGAGATGAACGACGGTTCGCCCGACGCCGAGGGAAAAGATGAAGCATCTCGATGAATTCCGCGATCCGTCTCTGGCGGCGGGACTGCTCCATGAGATTGCCGACCGCGCCCGGCGCCCGATGACCATCATGGAGGTTTGCGGCGGCCAGACGCACGCTATCATCAGGTACGGCCTCGACCGGCTTCTGCCGGAAAATGTCACCCTCCTGCATGGACCCGGTTGTCCCGTATGCGTCACGCCGGTGGAGTTGATCGATGCGGCCATAAGTATCTCCCGTCGCCCGGGGACGATTCTATGTTCTTTCGGTGACATGCTGCGGGTGCCCGGTTCGGCCGGTGATCTGCTGGCGGCCCGGGCCGCCGAGGGCGATGTCCGGGTCGTTTACTCGCCGCTCGATTCACTGCGGACGGCCGAGGAAAATCCCGGGCGCGAAGTGGTCTGGTTCGCCATCGGTTTCGAAACGACGGCCCCGGCCAACGCTCTGGCGATTCACCAGGCGGCGGAGATGGGTTTGAAGAATTTTTCGGTGTTGTCGGCGCAGGTGCTGATTCCGCCGGCCATGGCCGGGCTGGTCGCTTCCGGCGAGACCGGTATCGACGCTTTCCTGGCGGCCGGGCATGTTTGTACTATTGCCGGCTTCTCGGATTATGAAAAACTGACCTCGGAGTATAATATCCCGGTAGTCATCACCGGTTTCGAGCCGCTGGACATTCTCCAGGGAATCATGATGGCGGTCAGGCAGCTCCAGGAGGGGCGCAGCCGGCTGGAGAACCAGTACACCCGGGCGGTTCGAGAGGAGGGTAACCCATCGGCACTGGCCCTGGTCGACCGTGTTTTCCGGGTGGTCGATCGCCGCTGGCGCGGTCTGGGGATGATACCGCGAAGCGGTCTGGCCCTGCATGATAAGTACGCCGCCTACGATGCGGCGCGAAAATTCGCCCCGATGGTATCATCATCCGACACTTCCCCGGTGTGTATCAGCGGATCGATTCTCCGGGGACGAAAGAAGCCGCCGGACTGCCCGGCGTTCGCGGTCGACTGCACCCCGGAGCATCCGCTGGGGGCGACGATGGTGTCATCGGAAGGCGCCTGTGCCGCTTATTACAGGTATCGAGGAGTTATGCATGAGCAAAAAGGACAATGATGGCCGCGCCTGTCCTCTTCCCCATCGAGATTATTCGAAGGTCCTTTTAGCCCACGGCGGGGGCGGACGATTGATGCATCGGTTGATAGAGGATGTTATCGCGGCCGGTTTGCAGGACGCCTGTCTCGAGAGCGATCATGACGCCGCCGTCTTGAGCGCGGCCGGCGGGCGGCTGGCCATGACGACCGACAGCCATGTGGTCGATCCGATTTTTTTCCCCGGCGGTGATATCGGGCGCCTGGCCGTCAACGGCACGGTCAATGATCTGGCCATGGCGGGGGCGCGGCCGTTGTATCTGAGCACGGCCTTCATTATCGAGGAGGGTCTGCCGGTAGCCGATCTGGTTCGTATCGTCGAGTCGATGCGTCAGGCCGCCGGGCAGGCGGGGGTGCATGTAGTCACCGGTGATACCAAGGTTGTCGAAAGAGGCAGGGGGCATCGCCTTTTTATCACCACGGCCGGGATGGGGATACTGGAGCATGAGCTCAAGATCTGTCCGGCGGCAGTTCGACCCGGTGATGCAATTATCATCAACGGCGATATCGGCCGTCACGGGATGGCAGTCATGGCGGCCCGGGAAGGGCTTGGTTTCGAGTCGGCGATCACCAGCGACTGTGCCCCGCTGGCGGCGAGTGTCCTGAGACTGATCGAAGCCGGAATCGAGGTGCACTGTCTTCGTGATTTGACCCGCGGCGGGCTGGCCACGGCCCTGACAGAAATCGCGGAATCCTCGGGATACAGCATGGAGATCGAGGAGACGGGCGTGCGGGTGCAGGAAGGCGTCCGCGGCGCCTGTGAGCTGCTCGGTCTGGATCCGTTGTATGTCGCCAACGAGGGACGGTTTATCGTTATCCTGCCCGAGGTTGAGGTCGACCGGGCGCTGGCATCGCTCCGGGACGGAGGCATGTGGCCCGAGGCGGGAGTAATCGGGCGCGTGACGGACAGGCTCGAGGGGCGGGTATCGCTGGCGGGGCCGTTCGGGGCGGCGCGAATCGTCGATATGCTGAGCGGCGAGCAGTTGCCGCGGATATGCTGAGGGTGGTAGGGATGTATCATCGGTTGGCCGGCCGAAGTGTGTCAAAAAGGGATAAATTATGATGCCTCTTCCCTGCCTGTGGCCGGTATGGTCACACCCGGCGGCATTCATATCAGAAGGCCATCAATACAACCATTATTTCGGAAATTCAGTCCGTATAAAATTAACGTTATCGTCCGGGACGGCCCGGTTATTTGTCGGCCGTGCGAATAAATCGGTCTTCGTGGTACGCCGGTTGTTAGCAGGATTGTTAAAGATAATATATATTTAACGAAAGGAGAGAGCATCATGAAGGTCAAAGTAGACAGAGAGCTTTGCAGCGGCGATGCCATTTGCGCCGAGATTTGCCCTGAGGTTTTCATCATCGACGATGATGGGCTGGCGGTGGTGAAGGATGAGAAGGTTCCGGAGGGTCTCGAGGACGACGTCCGCGAGGCGGCCGAATCCTGCCCCGAGGAGTGCATTTATATCGAGGAGGATTGAGCGGCGAAAGACGGAAGGATGGTATTGAAGAAAAAAGTCAAAAGCCCCTTCGAAAGCCCGTAATCCCCGCCACCGTTCGCGGTTTCGTCGCCGGCGGCGGGAATCGAAAAATGCCACTATTTCTCTCTTTATTTTGCCGGCCGAGTTTTCTATATTAGGCCAGTTAAATAATGTCGACTTTAAGGGATAGGAAAACGATATGACAGGACAAAACCTGGTCGAGAAGATCGCGGCCAAGCATGCTATCGGGTTGGCCGCGGGGCAGGTCGTCCGGGCCGGCGACTATCTTTCGATCCGCCCGGCGCATGTCATGACGCATGACAACACCGGCGCGGTGATGCCCAAGTTCCGCGGGATCGGCGCGACAAAAATCGTCACGCCACGGCAGGTCGTTTTCACGCTCGACCACGATATCCAGAACAGGAGCGAGGAGAATCTGGCCAAATACGGGCGGATCGAAGCCTTTGCCGCGGAGATGGGGGTCGATTTTTATCCCGCCGGGCGCGGGATCGGCCATCAGATCATGTGCGAGGAGGGGTACGCCTGGCCGGGCACGATGGTGGTCGCCTCGGACAGTCACGCCAACATGTACGGCGGGCTGGGTTGTCTGGGGACGCCGGTGGTGCGGACCGACGCGGCCGCGATCTGGGCCACGGGGCGGACCTGGTGGCAGGTGCCGCCGGTGGCGCGGGTGGTCCTGACGGGGAGTCTGCGTCGGGGGGTGACCGGCAAGGATGTCATTATCACGCTGTGCGGATTTTTCAATAAGGACGAGGTGCTCAATTATGCTGTCGAGTTCGTCGGCGAGGGGATCGATTCGCTGAGCGTCGACCAGCGGTTGACGATCGCCAACATGACCACCGAGTGGGGGGCCCTGGCGGGTCTTTTCCCGGTCGATGATATCACCGTGGGCTGGCTCAAGGAGCGGATCGAATTCGTCACCGCCCGCGGGCCGCTGGGGGTGCCCTCGGATGCCGACGGGGAGGAATTTCACCCGCGGCTGAATCCGGGTCGCCTGTCGGAACTTGTCACGGAAAAAATCGCGGCCGACCGGGACGCTTTTTACGCCAAGGAGCTGACGCTTGACCTGAGCACGGTGCAGCCGCATGTGGCCGGGCCGGGGCACGTGAAAACCATGACCCCGGTATCGGAGATGAGCCGAAAGAACGTCAAAATCGACAAGGCTTACCTGGTTTCCTGTGTCAACAGCCGTCTCGAGGATATCGCCGAGGCGGCGGCGGTGATACGGGGCGGTAAAGTCGCTCCGGGAGTCGAGTTTTATATCGCGGCGGCCTCGCGCGAGGTGCAGGATGAGGCCGAAAAGCGCGGCGACTGGCAGGCCCTCAAGGAGGCCGGGGCGATCGAGCTCCCGCCGGGGTGCGGCCCGTGTATCGGCCTGGGGGCCGGCACGTTGAAGGACGGCGAGGTCGGCATTTCGGCGACCAACCGTAATTTCAAGGGTCGCATGGGTTCCCGTTCGGCCGAGGCCTATCTCGCCTCACCGGCGGTGGTGGCCGCTTCGGCGGCGGCCGGGAAGATAGATGGTCCGGTCAAATATGAGGTCACTCCGGTAGGCGGCAAAATGGAAGTCATGTCGCGTCCAACCGCGGAGAAGGGCACCGTGACGATTCTCGACGGATTCCCGACGAGTATCACCGGTGAGCTGGTTTTCTGCCATCAGGACAATCTCAATACCGACGGTATCTTTCCCGGTAAGTACACCTATCAGGATGATATCACGCCGGAGAAGATGGCGACGGTGGTAATGGAAAACTACGATCCGGAGTTCGTCAAGCTGGTCGAAAGCGGCGATATCCTGGTCGGCGGATTCAATTTCGGGACGGGCAGTTCGCGGGAGCAGGCGGCCACGGCGCTGATGCATGCAGGTTTGCGGCTGGTAGTGGCCGGATCGTTTTCGCAGACGTATAAGCGCAACGCCTTAAACAACGGTTTTCTGGTGATCGAGGCGCCGGATTTGATCCGCGACCTGAAAAAACGGTTTGGCGTCGAGCGTCTGACGGTTCGCACCGGGCTCGAGGCGACGGTCGATTTCGGCCAGGCCGCAATTGTCATCGACGGTCAGCGATATTCAATCGGGGCGGTCGGGGTTCCGGCGCAGGAGCTGATAATATCCGGCGGCCTGGGAAACTGGGTCAGGGAACGTCTTTAGGCAGGTTCCGCCGACGGGCGGAGGTAAACTGGAGACAATGGAATACGAATAAAAAACGATCGGGAGAATAAGTATGGCCACCTCAATAGCGAGACAGATAGCCGAGTTCGCGGTCGGGCTGAAATATTCGGACCTGCCGGAAGATGTCATTCATGAAGTCAAGAGACATGTGTACGATTCAATCGGCTGCGCCTACGGCGGGTACCGCACCCGGGATGTCGGAATCATCCGGGATATTTATGGCGAAATGGGCGGGGCCGGGCAGGCGACGGTTATCGGTTACGGCGACAGGATACCGGCTGTCAACGCCAGCCTGGTCAATTCGCTCATGATTCGCGCCCTCGATTTCAACGACATTTACTGGAAGGAGGATCCCTCGCATCCCTCGGATCTGATCCCGGCGGCGCTGGCCGCGGGCGAGCTGGTGGGGGCGCCCATGACCGAGGTCATCGTCGGTATCGTCCTGGCCTACGAATTCGAGCAGCGGCTGTGCGAGTTCGCGGTCCCGGGTGTCCGGGAACGCAAATGGCATCATGCCACCCTGACGCAATTTGTATCGCCGGTGGCGGCCGGCCGGCTGCTCGGGTTGACTGTCGACCAGATGGTCAACGCCATCGGTATCAGTGCCTGCCACAATCATACCATCGGCTGTCCCACGGCCGGGCAACTGACGATGATGAAAAACACGGTCGACCCGATGGCCGTCCAGGCCGGTGTTTTCGCGGCTCTCATGGCGCAGAAAGGTTACACCGGGACCGAGAAGGTGTACGAGGGCAAAGAGGGGCTGATGGATGTTTTCGGCCCCGACTGGGATGTCGACAAGCTGGTCGGTAATCTGGGGGATAAGTACAATATTCTCGAGTGCGGCATGAAGGCGTTCCCGACCGAGGCGCTGACGCACACGCATCTCTCGGCCACCCTGAAGGTGGTCAAGGGCAACAACATTCCGCACGATAAAATCGCCGAGGTGACGGTGACGACGATCGCGCGGGCCTGCGATATTCTTTTCGACCCGCATAAATACCGTCCCGAATCCCGCGAGACGGCCGATCATTCATTGCCGTACTGCCTGGCCTGCGCGCTGGTCGATCACGAGGTGACGACGCAGTCATTCTCGGAGGAAAAACTGGCCGACGAGCGCATCTGGAGCATTATCGACAAAATCAAGGGTGAAGCGTCCGAGGAATTCGAAAAGATGTTCCCCGCCAAGCAACCCTCAAAAGTGGTCGTGAAGACGACCGACGGCAGGGAGTACTCCGAGTACCTGGAGTACCCCAAGGGTGATCCGCGGGAGCCGATGACGATGGAGGACCTGGAGGCCAAGTTTCACGGGCTGGCGGCCGGACTGGTTCCCGACAATCGTCTGGACGAGCTTCGCGACATGATTTTCTCCTGTGAAAAGGTTTCGGCGCGCGATTTCATGGCGGCTTTGAGGGTGTAGCGTGAATGTCAAAAGCCACGGCTTTTGACCTACGGCTGATCATACATCGGTGATCGGAACGATGTCAGGCTGTATGCATTTTGTGCGCGCTATCTGCCGGTACCAGCCTGCAAGTCACAAGTTATTATCACCCACACAAATACGGTGTTCATCAAGCGCCTTTCCCCTATTTTTCACGCCCCCAATCGCTTTCATGGACGAAATATTCAAGAGATGCTCTCCCCCTGCCGATAAAGGAAATAATAACCGGGACAATTTTTGACAATGAACGGCATGGCAAACAAATCGACATAAAAACAAAGACCGGGGAGAATACCGACGTACGTTTCCTTCTATTACTTTATCCACGAACGCAGGCCCGGAAAAAAGGAGTGACAGAAGCCGGCGGGCCGTTTTTCCCGGGGAAAAAGGATGTCCCGCAGAAACAGAGGAGCTAAACAGTGCGAAAGCCAATGTTGATTTTCGGAATGGTGCTGGCGGGATTGGTTCTGCTTGTCGGAACGGCCGGTGCCTTCGACGACCCGCCTTTTGAAGTCGACCTGTACGGCTATTTCAAGCTCGACGGGGCCTACGATCAAAATCTTACCAGTCACGGTAATTTCGTGATGTGGGTGGAACCGCCGTCTTATGAAAACGACGATGAGCAGTTCAACATGACGGTCAACCAGAGCCGTTTCGGGTTCGATTTTTCCGGCCGCAATATTCGGCCGGTCGATGTCGGCGGCAATCTCGAATTCGATCTGTACGCCAATGCCACCGCGACCGGTCCGGAGCAGAGCACGGCCATGCTGCAACTGCGACATGCTTATTTCACGGTAAATTGGGGAAGCTGGAAACTGCTGGCCGGGCAGACCTGGGATCTGATTTCCCCGTTGAGCCCGCCGACGCTCAACTATTCTTCGTTGTGGGGCTGCGGTAATATCGGTTACCTTCGTCCCCAGCTCAGCGTTCACTACGCGATTCTCTCCGAGGTTTCCTCGCGGGTGACATTTTCCGGCGGTTTCTTTCGGACTATCGGCAATGACCTGACCCCCACCTTCAGCCTGGCCCTAAACGAGGAAAGCGAGGGTGAGGACGACGGTATCGACGCCGGCATTCCCTCATTCCAGGCGCGTCTCGATATCAATCATGAGATGGGTAACCGGTCGTCGTTCCGGGCCGGTGTGGCCGGTCTCTGGGGCCAGCTCAAGGCCGAGACCAACCTGGGCAATTCGGAGAAGTACAACAACTGGGCTTTCACCGGATACCTGAGCGCCGAATGGCAGGACCTCTACGGTTTTTCCACGGAAATTTACGCCGGTTCGAATCTGGGTTATTATTTCGGTGGTATTCTGAGCAGCAGTACTATCGACGGTGTCGCCTCGACCGGATGGTGGGGCAATGCCTGGTATATGCCGCATGACAAGATCAGATTCAATATCGGTTACGGTCAGGACGAGGTCGCCGATGAGGACATTGCCGCCGGTCGGGCCAACAACTGGTGTACTTACGGAAATTTCAATTACTATATCGTCCCGCAGGTGGCGGTCGGCGTAGAATTGTCGTACTGGGAAACCGAGTACAAGCTCGATGCCGTCAGGCGGGGAACGGTCGACAATATTCGGGCCCAGACCTCGTTCACGCTGAATTTTTAGTTGACATGCAGGGAGGAAAGGTACTGGTTTCAAAAGGACGTTAAGGAAACGAAATTACTGAGGGGGAAATCCTGTCCGGCCGATGATTTGCCGGGCAGGATTTTTTTATGTCGAAAATCGTCCGGGTCCCGGAGCGGGCCGGACTGCTCTGTTCAAAAGCCGAACAGTGTACCATGTTTGCACCTGTTCCCGGACCGGCCCGCCGTGACCATCATCGGGCAGGTCGTTGACGGGCAAGGTGATGCAGGCCGCATTCCGGCCGGTACGGAGTTTGTATCCGTATATCATCAAGTAACGAACCGAATACCAACCAGCAAACCAATGCGGGGTTTATTTTGAAGAGATTGTGTGTCAGAACGTCAGTCATGTCGCTGGCTATCCTGCCCCTGATCGTGGCGGCCACGGTTGCGGTTGCCGTCGGCCAGACCACGCCGACCTCGGTAACGCTGACCTGGACGGCACCGGGCGATGACGGGAACAGCGGCACCGCGTCACAATATGACATAAGATACTCCCTCTCACCGATAACGACCGACAGCTGGAATCAGGCTATGTCGGTCACCGGTGAACCGACCCCCCAGGCGGCCGGCAGTCAGCAGTCGATGATAGTCGAGGGACTGGAGCCGGCCACCACCTATTATTTCGGTATCAGGACCGCCGATGAGGTTCCCAACTGGTCATTTTTATCGAACGTGATCAGCAAGACCACAGCCGCCGAGGACAGCCCGCCGGCGGCAATTGTCGACCTCATGAGCCAGAATCCGACGCCATCGTCGGTGACGCTGACCTGGACGGCGCCCGGTGACGACGGTTCCTCGGGCACGGCCGCCATCTACGACGTCCGCTACGCCACCTTCATAATCACCGATGGTAACTGGTCGAGCGCCACCCCGGCCGGCGGTGAACCGTCACCCTCCCCGGCCGGCAGTACCGAGACATTCACGGTCGACGGTCTGGATGCCTCCACGACTTATTATTTCGCCGTCAAAACCGCCGACGAGGTCCCCAATATCTCCGGGCTTTCGAATATCGCGGCCGGCACTACGACCGAAGAGCTCTCACCGCCGTCGACGCCGGTGCTGGCCAGTCCGCCCGACGGTGCCGATGATGTCGCCAGCACTATCGCCCTCGACTGGTCGGCCGCGGCTGACGCCGAATCGTACGAGCTGCAATTGAGTCTCGCCGGGACCTTTACCAACCCGCTCCATGATACCACGACGGCATCGACCGAGGTAACCGTTTTCGATCTGACACCGGGTGACACGTACTACTGGCGGGTTCGGGCCGGCAACGCCGCCGGCTGGAGTGGCTGGAGCAATGTCTGGGATTTCGAGGTCGCCTGTGACGCCCCGGGGACGCCTGTCCTGGTAACGCCGGCGGAAGGAACGACCGAGATCGATCGTCCGGTCGGTCTCGACTGGGGCGATGTCGCCGACGCCGCCGATTACCGTCTCCAGCTGGGTGACGAGGCCGCCCTGGCCGATCCGGTCATCGATATCTACGTGGACGAATCATCATATGAAGCGGCCGGTCTGGACAACGAGAAAACGTATTATTGGCGGGTGCTGGCCCGCAACGCCTGCGGCCCGGGCTCATGGAGTACAATATACTCGTTTACCACGCGGGACATCGTCGACCCGGCCCCGGTGGCGACGCTCGAGGCGGAGGCCGGTGACGAGCACGGCCAGATTATTCTTTCCTGGACGGCGGTCGGCGATGACGGTGACAGCGGGAGTGCCCACCAGTACGATATGCGATATGCCACGACCGGGATTACCGCGGGCAACTGGAATCAGGCGACGCCCGTGACGGGCGAGCCGCAACCGCAGGCGGCCGGCGCTTCCGAGTCAATGGTTGTCAGTGATCTCGATGCCAGCCAGCGGTACTATTTCGCCGTGCGGGTCAGCGACGAGTCCGGCAACCAATCGGGGTTGTCCAATGTCGTCAACGCTTTTCCCCGGGACGCTCAGCCGCCGGCGCCGATCATGGACCTCTCGGCCGAAACGGGCTCGCTGGACGGCTCGATCATTCTCTCCTGGACGGCTCCGGGCGGGGACGGTTCATCGGGAATCGTCGCGGAGTACATTATCAAGTATGCCCGCGAGCCGATCGATGAAGCCGGCTGGGGGACGGCCATGACCTCGATGGTGCCGGTGACGCCACTTCCGTCCGGGGCGACCCAGACGGTCACGATCGGCGGTCTCGAGGCGGGCGAGAAGTACTATCTCGCCGCCCGGGCGGTCGACCGGGCCGGCCAGGAAGCGGCGCTTTCCAATATCGCCTCGGCTCTGGCCGGGGTCGACCTGGCTCTCGATTTCGAGGAGCCGCCGGTGGTTCCGGTGGGACCGCTGGGCGGCGCCGCGGTACCGTCGACCTCGCCGATTCTGGCCGTCCGAAATATCGACGATAGTCTCGACAATATTTATTATTTTCAACTGGCCTCCGATTCGTTGTTTTTTGACGCGGTGACAATATCGCCTCCTGTCGTTCAGGCGGGGGGCGATATAACCGCCTGGCCGACCATGACCGAGCTCGAGCCCGGTGCCCGCTATTTCTGGCGGGCCCGGGTCAACGACTATAATTTCAGTTTCGTGGCCTCGTTCACGGTAACGCCGGTCGCCCATGCCTACCCCAATCCGTTCGACCGGTCGGTTGCCGGGCAGGTCACTTTTACCGAGATTCCCGACGGCAGCGATGTCGTCATGCTGTCTATTTCCGGCAGTCTTATCCGGCGCTGGGATAACGTCGGCGGCGACGAGTTTACCTGGGACGGGACCAACGAAAGCGGTGATCCGGTGAGTTCGGGCACCTATTTGTGGTATATCGAAAGAACCGACATGAAGGGAAAGATCGTCGTTATCCGCTAGTTCATTTTTTTCGGACCGGAGAATAGAGAGCAATTCATATCGATTAAACAGCGTCAGTGTCAAGAGCCACGGCTTTTGACCAACAGCCAGGCGTGCGCGTTGCGCAAAAAAAACATGCCCCCCCGAAACCGCTTGATAAATCGCCCGGGGTCTTTTATAATTGAGCCGAATTAGCCAAACTTTCCGGAGACCGGCCGATGCCCCTTTCAAAACGCGCCCTCGTCCTGATGGCCGTATCGATTGCCACCGCTGTTATTCTGACCGCCCTCGGATTCTATTTCCACCATCTCGACATGAACGAAATCACCGCCCTCAACCATCGGATTCACTCCGCGCCCCTGACGGCAGTCCGTAATTATGATCCCGAGACCATTCTGTCCAGAATTCAGGAGCGATACGAACGGGAACTGATGTATGTCACCGATCAATATCGCCTCGAGACGGAGCCGGCCGCCTGGGAGATTATCGGGACGTCGTCGAAATTGTGGTTTTTCTCGCGTGTCGTTTACAAGCTGACGGTGGTCGAATCGCCCATCCCCGGTCAGGATCCTTTGCGGGCCTCACAGATAACGGTCTTTTTGACCTCGATTGCCTCGCGGGCCGCCGACCTGGTGCGGATCACCTACTTTTGTCTCATGGCGTTGGCCGTCCTGGCCCTCAGGAAAGATTTCTTTCCCCATGTCTATCCGGCCGACCGCACCGAATTACCGCCATATCGGTGGCATCATAGAGCGCTGCTGATATCGCTGGTGGCTGTTATTTTCGTGATCACGTTGATCTTTGTCTTTTTCAGCAATCTGGGCGAGGTCGACTATTCGTCAATCTAGTCAGGTAGATAAGATTATTCATGGTCCTGATAAGCAAAATGATAGCGCCGCTGATCGATTCGAAATATCGCAGTCATCTTATAATCTTTTCGGCTGCCCTGGTATTGCGGGTGATCTTTCTGATCATGATGGCCGGCTCCATCGGCCTGTCGTCGGTGGCCGACCTTTTTCCCGACTCAATATCATACATCAAGGCGGGCGATCATCTTTTAGGGACAGGCAACGAGGGTGAATTCTGGCTGTTTCTGACCGGCCCCGGCTATCCATTTTTCGTGGCCCTGTTCCGCCTGGTTTTCGGCGGCTGGGTTTTGCCTGTCCTTCTGGTCCAGATTATTCTGAGCAGTCTGACCGCCGTCTTAATTTACATGCTTTCCCGGCTGATTATCGAAAGCAGGCCCATTTCATTTATCGCCGGTTTTCTGGCCGCTTTATCGATCACCTCGATCGAGCTGGCCAACTGTGTTCTTTCCGAGACGGTTTTTCTTTTTCTTTTCGTGTTATCGCTATATCTTTTTTTCAGGGCCGTTATCGAAAACCGGTTATCGTTTTTCATCGCCGCCGGCATCCTCGGCGGCGCCGCCGTGCTGATTCGCTCGGCGGTTCTCTTTTTCCCCCCGGTGCTTATTCTGCTGGCGTGGTTGATACCGCTCGATAAGTCCTTTCCGGGCCGCGGAAAAATCATGAAAAAAGCTCTCCTCGCGGCGGTCATAATGGCCGCTATCCCGCTTCTCTGGTCGGCCCGGAATCTGTCGAGACATGACACCTTTATTGTCTCCGGGACCGGTCTCGGAGCGGCCAAGACCTACCTGGCCATACTGGTCAATTTCGATATACAGGAACGGCCGGAGTGGGAATTCAAGAAGGTCAAGGATTCTCTCTATGAAGAGGCCCGGCAGGAGATCAACACCGCCA
>Ga0272444_10001769_pt1 | contig 20477 bp, 17 predicted proteins | sample SSMForm13_FD_201033 | JGI IMG/M metagenome (GOLD analysis project Ga0272444, IMG submission 201033) | Marine sediment archaeal communities from Little Sippewissett salt marsh, Falmouth, MA, United States - SSM-Form-13 | ecosystem: Environmental > Aquatic > Marine > Wetlands > Sediment ... | reverse complement strand
GGGGATGTATAAAGCCCGACCTTATATCCGGAGATATGGAGAATGGTGGCAAGAGCGGAAGCGATGGATCCTTTTCCGTTGGTTCCGGCCACATGAATGGAATTAAATGTATCCTGAGGATCCCCCAAGCCTTGAAGAATCTCTCTGATCGTATCTAAGCCAAGTATAATTCCGTATCTTCTAAGACGATATATGGTATTTAAACAATTGTTGTAGGAATCTTTTATTCTCATTCTCACAGAAAAAACCCGGCAGAATCAGTATATTCGCCGGGTTTAAAAAACGAATTAGGGTTTAATCTTATCTTCTGCGGTATCTGTTTCTGGAAGCCGCAATTCTTTGTCTTCGTAAAGCTTCGCGCTGTTTGCGGCGCCTGTGCTCACTCGGCTTTTCATAAGCCTTCTTCATTTTTAATCGTTTAAAAAGCCCGTCATTTTGAACCTTTTTTTTCAAAATGCGCATTGCTTTTTCAAGGTCATTATCAAAAACCTTGACCTGAATATCCTTCAAATGATTCGCCTCCTTTTTTCCATCAGCGGCAAATTAAGATCTTTAAAAAAGCTCCCTTTTACCTAATCCCGACGTTTGTCTCAAATTAAAAATTATTTCCGATGGTTATTTTTTTCTTAATAATAAACTAATATTTATATATATAAATATATTAATTGGCAAGGAAAAATATTTATTATGTGGTAAAAAAAACATTGGGTCAAAAATTTTGCAAAAAAATGTGTCCGGACTGAAAAATCAGCTCACGGACACATTAAAGAATTACAGATAACAGCCCGGATAGTTCTTGAAGAATTAATCCGGTTTTATACTATTTTTAAAAATAAATCATAATCAGCCACACAGTTGTTTATTCTTTAAGACAATTTTTCCGCCTGACGAGATAGGGGCTTTTAAAAGTCGTGCTTATTAAAATTTTACAATTTTGAAACAAGCTCTGCCGTAACCTCTGTTACGCTGGGTGCACCGTCCAGCGTAATGTATTTCATGGAGCCTTCTTTGGCGGCAAGGTCTTTGAAATAATAGGCAGATGCAAGGGTTCCGGTATCGGTGTCATAGTATATACCATGGCGTTTGTTGATGGCATCTTCATCCTGGTCATCGTCTCTGGTCTTTAAATCACCACCGCAAATACGGCATTTGTCCCCGTCAGGTTTGATGGCATCGATATAGATGTTATTGGGATGGTTATTATCATTGACGCAGAGTCTGCGCCCCATGATCCTGTTTTTTGCAATTTCGCGATCCAAAATTATTTCCACAACAATATCGAGTGCCATGCCGGCCTCTTTGAGTGATTCATCAAGTTTGATCGCCTGGTTTTTGTTTCTCGGAAACCCGTCAAGAAGCCAACCGGCCTTACAATCATCCTGTTTGAGGCGGTCGAGTATCATTGGGATGGTAATTTCATCCGGTACCAGATCACCCTTGTCGATAAATTCTTTGGCTTTTGTGCCGAGTTCGCTCCCTTTTGAGATATTATCACGAAAAATAGCTCCGGACTCAATGTGAGGGGTCTTATATTTATCTTTTAAAATGGATCCCTGGGTTCCTTTGCCGCTGCCGTTTGGCCCAAAAAACAAAATGTTCATACTTGACTCTCCTTTCATAATTAGTTTTATGATATGTAATCTACAAACTTTTTAATGTATCATTATTTTCGGCTTTACTATATAAACGGCGCAGCATTGTCAAGGGTTATCCTCTCATATCAAATCGTTCAAACTAGGTTAAAAACATTGCGAAACATATTGTGATACTATTACAACTAGAAGCAATAAGTAAGAAATTCAACGATTTTAACGCGCTGAACAAAATCGATTTTTCTATCAACCAAGGAGAGATCGTCGGTTTGGTGGGACCCAATGGCGCCGGAAAAACAACTTTGTTCAATATTATCAGCGGCCGTTTAAAACCCAGCAGCGGCAACATCCTGTTTGAGGGTAAGAAGATTAACGGTCTCAAGCCTCACCGTATCTGCCGCTTGGGAATCAGCAGAACTTTTCAGTCGTCACGACCGTTTATTAAGATGACCGCCTTGAACAATATACTGGTCGGTCACCTCTTTGGCAAAGGCTTTCGTCTTCGCACCCGACCTGAAGATGTGCAAATGGCGCGGGAACTCCTGGAAGTAGTCGGTATCCCTCATAAAGCCGAAACGCTTGCCGAGGATCTTACGCTCAGTGAAAAACGCAGGCTCGACCTGGCCCGTGCACTAGCCACACGTCCGAAGCTCCTGCTTTTGGACGAAGTGGCGGCGGGATTCAGCCCTGTTTTGGTAAAACAGGCAGTCCAATTGATTAACCGAGTTCGCCAGCGGGGGGTAACCCTTTTGATTATCGATCACTTTTTAACCTTAAGTTTAAAAGTATCAGACCGTCTTCTGGTCCTTGATCATGGAGAAAAGATTACAGAGGGTCCACCCAACAAGGTCATGAAAAATCGGGAGGTGGGCCGTGCTTACCTGGGCCTGAAATACCAAAAAGAGTGAGGGGACCCAAAGAACTGGAGTCATACGGTCAGATTTTTTCTCCATGTTCCCGATTCCCTAACTTGAAACCATTGAGAAAGGTTGTTGACTATGAATACTCTCAAACCACTCCTGAAGGTCTGCAATCTGAATGTGTATTATAAGGACATCCGAGTGTTAAAACAGGTTAATCTGACGGTGTGTGCCGGACAAATCGTTTCCATTGTAGGTCCCAACGGTTCCGGAAAGACCACAGTTATGAAAGCAATTGCCGGTATATTGCGTCCGGTCCAGGGAGTTATCAACTATCAACATGAGCCTATTCAGACGCTACCGGCTTATGAAGTGGTTCGCCGGGGTCTGGTTTATGTACCCGAAGGCATGAATGTCTTTCCTTTTATGAGTGTGCTGGAAAATCTGGAAGTGGGCGCCTATACCGCTAGAAAAAAAAAGAATAACCTGCTGTCTTTTGTATTCGAAATCTTCCCTGTACTGGCGGATAAACGCCGGGATAAGGCGGGGACTTTGAGCGGGGGGCAAAAAAGAATGTTGACGATTGCCCGCGGGCTGATGAGTGATCCCAACCTTTTCCTGTTAGACGATCCGTTCCTGGGTCTGGCCCCAAAAGATGTGAACCGTCTCTGCAATACTCTGAAGCTGATCCGTGGTCACGGAATTACTCTTTTTCTGGCCGGCCAGCATGTCCGCCGAATATTAAGAGTAGCGACCAAGGCATTTCTTATCGAACAAGGAAAAATCACCCTTGTTGGAACCGGAGAGCAGCTCCTGGGTCATCCCCACTTCCGGGAAATCCTTCTGGGGGTTGTTGCTGAGTCAAAAATTGAAGTCGTATGATTCATATCCACCGGAACCCGGTACAGGGCAAATGCATTTGAAACCCAATAGGGTGTAAATCAAGACTGTTGTTTGCTAAGATTGACATGGCTATTTGGTGTCAGGTTTCAGGTGTCAGGAAACATGTTCAGTATTAATGGGCCGGCCCTGAGGGAACGATTCATCATTTACGCCATACACTGCCGTTTCCTCAGCTAACTGCCGGCGGCGTTCTGGCTCTGGGACTTTCCGTGCCCATGTGTTCTCTAATCCATTCAACAACAGACATGGATGGGTAATCCTCACAACTTTTTATAGACCTCAAGATCCTCCACGTCCATATAATTGCTATTGGTCACCTCTTTTCCCCCTTAACCCTGACACCTGACACCTGACACCTGACACCTGACACCTAAAAAAAGCTTCGAAGTCACGGTTTGTCAATAGAAAGGCATCAGCATTTACCAAAGGTTTTGATTTCCACCAAGTAAAATGCTTATTGACTTAATGCAAAAAAATTGAAATAATATTTTTTTTATGAATTTCGTTTAGCAATCATTTCGTTAACGTATAATTATTTTTGGAGGAAAAGCATGACCGAAGAATTAAAGGTAGGCATGACTCACCAAATAGAGAGGGAAACAACGGAGGAAATGTCGGCACAAAAAGTCTATCCCCATGTGCCCGATGTATATGCCACTCGAGCCATGGTGGGGCATATTGAGGAAGTTTGTGCGGATCTTGTTCTTCCTCACCTGGGTGAAGGCGAGCAAACCGTTGGAATCGGAATGAAATTCAAACACATGGCAGCGACGCCCCTGGGTATGAAGGTTCGGTTCAACGCCAGCTTGACCGAGGTGGATGGCAGCAAACTCACCTTTGAGGTGGAAGGGTTTGATGAAGTGGATAAAATCGGTGAGGCAACCCACCAGCGTTTTATCATCAATGCCGAAAAATTCAACAATCGGGTGGCCAAAAAGGCAGGGGCTTAGGAGATAAGCCATGGCGAAATCAAATTCCGTAAGCCGGTTAAGTTCCATTTTAAGACCCAATAGCATCGCGGTTATCGGCGCATCCACCAGCCCGGACAAACTGGGTCATGAAATTATGAAAAACATTCTGGACAGCGGCTTTCAGGGATCTGTCTACCCCATCAACCCCAAGGCCGATGCTGTCTTGGACCTTCCTTGCCATGTGAGCGTTAAAGATATTGCAGAAGCGCCGGACATGGCCGTTATCATCATTCCGGCCCGATTCGTACCCCAGGCCGTGGAGGAGTGCGGCCAAAAGGGGGTCAAGGGCGCGGTAATCATTACCGGCGGCTTCAGCGAAGCAGGACCCGAGGGAGAGGTTCTTCAGCAACAGGTCGTTGACATTGCGCAAAGGTACGGCGTTCGTATCATCGGACCCAACTGCCAGGGTGTAAACAATCCTCATTGCCCTGTATGTGCTTCCTGGCCGTTGTTAACCCGGAAAGGTAAAATCGCACTTATTTCCCAAAGCGGAACTGTGGGCGCTGCAATGATGGACTGGTTATCCGAAGAAAAGCTGGGCACCGCCAGTTTCGTGAGCATGGGAAACCGGGCCGACGTAGACGAAACCGATCTGATCGCCTATTTTAACCAGGATCAAAGCACCGAGGTTATCGCTGCTTATATCGAAGGAATAAAGCGGCCTGAGCACTTCATCAAGGCGGTAGAACAACTCCAAAAACCGCTGGTTGTCCTTAAGTCGGGCCGCACGCCCAAAGGCAAGGTGGCCGCCGAATCCCATACCAAGGCACTGGCAGGTGCTGATGCAATCTATGACGCATTTTTTGACAGATATAACATCTGCCGCGCCTATACTATAGAGGAATTTTATGATTTTGCCAAAGCTCTTGCTTATCTGAAACCGCCAAAAGGCAACCGTATTCTTTTTATTACAACCTCCGGCGGGGCTGCCATTCTCGGTACAGATCAGGCGGAACAGGAAGGCCTTGATGTTTCTCCTCTCTCTGAAGCAGTTGTGGGGGCCATTACCCCGCTTATTCCAGCCCACGCCATAAAATCAAATCCTGTCGATCTAACCGGTGATGCCACCGCCCGGATGTTCGGTGACGTTATGGAGATCACCCGGAAGCATTACGACACGTTGGGAGTAATTTTTGGCGACCCCGTGGAAGATGCTTCCCACGTGGTAACCCCCGGAGCCAATGAGCTGGTTATTTTTCTCGGCGGAGCAGATGTGGAACGTCATGAACGTGAACTCATGCATCTTAAAGGCATACCCGTATTCCCCACACCGGAACGCGGAGTAAAAGCACTTGCCCGGGTTATTGAACGCAAAGACCTGTCGCCGCCACAAAAACCCACACTCACTGTTCCCGTAGCCGGCCGTCAATTGTCGCCCTACCAGGCACTCACCCTCGTTTCAGAACAGGGTTTGCCCTGCATCGGCTTTGGGCAGGCAGACGGTCCCGACAGCGCCGTTCAGATAGCCCTTGAGCAGGGATTTCCGGTGGCTCTCAAAATCAGCTCCCCGGAGATTCTACATAAAAGCGATATCGGAGGCGTGCACCTCAATCTTAATTCTCCCGAGGCTGTGAAAAAGGCCTATCATGAAATAATAGCAGCCACACGGGACACACAGCCGCAAGTCACTGCAAAAAATGTATTGGTCAATAAGATGGCGCCTCCCGGACTGGAGGTCATTGTGGGAGTGAATCGTGACCCGCAGTTCGGCCCGGTCATCCTCTTTGGGCTTGGGGGCATTATGGTAGAAATTTTTCAGGATGTAAGCCTTGGTCTCCTCCCCTTAACCCGTGACCATGCCCTTGCAATGATCCGACAAATCAGAGGGAATAAACTCCTTTCGGGGTACAGAGGTCAGCCGCCGGTAGATAAACAGGCTCTGGCAGACTGCATTCTGACGGTGGCCAAAATGGCTGAAACCCATCCTGAAATCGTCGAGATCGATCTAAATCCGGTCTTTGCCTATCCGGATGGAATACTGGTCGTTGATGCTAGAATTATCGAACAGGAGAAAAGTTAATATTTGTTGTTTTATTAATCACTAAAAATTGGAAGATAAGATTATGGCGCTATCTCAAAACGTTATCCTACGACTCATGAACCGGTTCCCCATGTTGCAGTACTTTACCGACCGTCCCTTTGGTATAGAGATTGAATTTTACGGACTGGACTATGTTCTTGCCCCGATTGACAACAATATCATCAAGCCCTACTGTATTTCATCTCGGGCCAAAGACGGCCGGAATATCCAGCAGCTTTATAAGGATTTCAAGATTCCCATGGGAGCTGACAGAGAATCCTGGCACTTTGAGAAAGACGGCTCTGTCAGAGGCAAAGCACATACTCAATTTGGCGCCGAGTTGACCAGCCCGATTTTAAGCGGCATTACAGGCCTGATCCAGGCGTACAACGCATTCCGGTTCCTCTGTAATATCCAAGGCGTTGATATTGACGACAGTTGCGGTTTCCATGTCCATCACGGTGTGGATCCAAAGGTGTTTACCTGCAAACACTTACAGGAACTCGTTCGTTTGGTTTATCCAATAGAAGAGTCCTTTTACCTTCTTATTCCAGGGGAGAGACAAAGGGCAGAAACCTGTAAACCAATGGAAATCGATGTAAAGGCCTTCCTGGAGGTTTGCGATGGTGAATCAGAAAAAGGGAGTGATAAAATCAAACAACTCTGGTATTCGTCAAAAAACCATTACGATCCAAAGGCAGCCAGATATCCGCGCTACGACAAAACCCGTTATCACGGCCTGAATTTCCACTCATACTGGTATCGCTCCACAATTGAATTCCGCTACCACTCGGCGGTGCTGCACAATATTGATGAAGCCATGGAATGGATCATTTTCACCCAGTTTCTCATAGAGTTGAGCCAGGGACATATCCCTGATATCTATTTTTACCCCGAGGCTAACAAATGGCTGAATGCGATCTATATGATCTACGAGAGTTTGGGATATAAGGATTGTATAAAGCGACTGGCAAACTAACCCGAACACCTCATGATACCGTATCGGGGAATTAGAAAAATCACTAAATAAAGGTATCGAAAATTTTACTGTTAATTGAAAATATAAGGGAGGCCAGGTCTCATCATAAAAAGGAAGGCGATCATGTGTGATATTTTCGCCATATCCGCAGGCTATAAACATACGCCAAAAAAGTATCTGCCCATCTTTGCGGAAAAGGGCAAACAAAACATGAATGGCTGGGGTATCGGTTTTTTTCGTGACGATCAGGCGTTTATGGAGAAATCGGAGGAACAGGTATTCAGCCAGGAGCAGGTTCATGAAAGTTTCCAGAGGCTGGCAAGGGTCATCGACAGCAGAATCATTATTTCCCATATAACTTGCCCCAAAAGTGTTGGCCGCCACACGGACCATCTCCATCCGTTTAAACTCTCCTTTCTGGATCATAGTTGGCTTTTTGCTCAGGTTGGGGTCGTTAAACACATTGAAGAATATCAGACCACTGAAAAACCCCGCCTGACAGCTGATGTCTATACCGCCAGAATTCTCGAATTTTTAAGAGACCAAATGGTGTTACTACATAATCAAAACCCTTATATCAGTCTTTATATGGCGCTGCGCATCAGTATTGAAAAACTTGTGTCCGACTATCCGGGTGAATACTCCTTTTTTCTGGCCAATGAATCAGTGCTTTTTGCTTTTTGTAATTACAGACAGTTAATGCTTTTTAAAGAGTCTCAAACTATGGGAGATATCCTGTTGATCACCTCCATCAAAGAAGGTCTTAGCCAAAGCAAATGGCAACAGATTGTGCCGGATCCGCAATCTCTTGGAGAGCTTTTGGTCATTGCCGGCCCGGATGTATTATATGCCGGAGATGTTTGAAATCACATTAGTGTCCATCCACAAATGAGGATTTTTGTTCAAGATCAAGGCAGGCGAAAAAAATAACCGCAGGCATATGTTTAATATTCCGAGGATTATTTTTTGAGCATAACGCAAAGATTGGGCAAAAAGACCATTTATGGATGGACACAAATTAATCCTGTTACCCTGTCAATAACATGTGTGACCTTTTTGCACTTTCTGCAAAGAAAGATTTTTCAGCGCCAAAATCTTTGCCCATTTTTGCCGCCAAGGCAAAAAAGAATATGGATGGCTGGGGCATCGGCTATTTTAAGAAGCATCACGCCCTGGTAGAGAAATCAGCGAAGCGTGTTTTTGTTTCCGGGTACGTTCACGACAGCTTCCGGAAATTAGCCCGGGTGGTAAAAAGCAGAATTATTATCTGCCATGTCCGTTTTCGTACCAGCGGTCCCATAGATGATTGCCATGCCCATCCCTTTGTCCTCAGATTTGGCGGTCACGACTGGATATTCGCCCATAACGGAAAAGCACCGGCCATTGAATCTTACAAAAGCAACAACCCCCTGCTTGAGGAAGCTGTGAGCGACTCGGCCAGAGCTTTTGAGTATCTCCGGGACCACCTGTTGCGTTATTACCGGAACGCAACCCAACTTCCGACGCTCTTCCAGGCCTTGTGCCGAAGTACGGAGCGAATGACTGAAGAGTATCCCGGTGAATACAACTACCTGCTGTCCAATGGCCGGACCCTTTTTGTCTTCACCAACCATCGCCAGTTTATGTTCCTCAAAGGAAGTAAAAAGCTGGAAGGCGCCCTGCTTCTTACAACACTGGCTCGAGGTCTCAGCAATGAAAAGTGGATTCGGATAGCCAAGGCAACAAATCGCAAGGGCATGCTTCTGGCGATTTCGGGGACGGATATAATTTTGAAACAGTCTTTGTAGAATTTCGTATTTTAGCTTTCAGACCGGGGCATTAGATAGTATGAAGTAATCTTGGGTGGTGAAAATCGCCGTGTATACAGATGGAATTTTAATCCCGTTCTTGTTCCATATCTTAAGGTTTCGGGTGTCAGGTGTCAGGTGTCAGGCGTCAAGAATGATGAACAGAGGCACTGACACCTGAAACCAGGCATACGGGAAGGAATAAATATGGGATATTTTTTAAAGCCATATTATGGACAATTTTAATCATCCCAGACGTAATCTAAAGAGACCCGCCTAAAGTCCCTCTATTTTCTCGGCTATCATTTTCGGCAGGGGTATGGCATTCCAGGCATGATCGATGGCCACAAAGGTGACGCTCCCTTGGGCAGCCAGCCGGGTCTCCGGAGGGCGGTAAAATTGAAACTGAAAAACAATGGCCTTTTCCTTGACTTCCTTGATAGAGGTATGCATTTCAAGCAAATCACCATAGAAAGCCGGTATAAAAAAGCGGCAATCCGCCGCGACTTTGGGCATGCCGAATTTTTCTTCCTGGTTACGGAAAAATGTTTTCGGTGATATCCCTATGTGGCGCAAGAATTCTTCAATGCCTTGATGAAAATAACGAAAATAGGCAACAAAATAAACAACGCCATACGGATCGGTATCGCCGAAGAGAACCTGCACTTTGGTCTTATGAGTGAGCATATTACACCTCCTGTAAGTTACGAGTCAACTATCTCCTTGCATTGATATCCAACATAGTATAATTTTTAATCGAATTTAAAAATTTATTTTAATTGGGCCTGCCCGCTGGTGCCTTGTAATGGCAGGCGGGGCAAAGCCCCTAAGTTCTAAAATAAAGAGGTAATCATGCGATTTCTCAAATCTTTTGTTTTGGCCCTTCTGCTTATCCTTATATCCCTGAACCCGGCGGCCCGGGCCGATGAAAATGTCGGGATCCAAATGGTTCGACTGCAAACTGCCGACGGGATCACGCTAACGGGTGTTTTACGCCGACCCCCTGCGGCCCGGAATAAGGCCGGTGTGGTAATGATCCACGGTTACAGCGGCAACTTCTATTCAGGCATCATGGCCTTTCTCCCGAAAGCCCTATCTGATTGTGGTTTTGCCACTCTGGCGCTAAATATGCGCGATCATGATCGGGGCCCTAAAGAAAACCGGTTTGAAGATAACCGTTATGACATTGCTGTGGCGGTGGATGAAATGGCCCGGCTCGGCTACAACCCCATATTCCTTTTCGGCCACAGCATGGGCACCAACCGTGTGCTCTACTACTTTGCGAAAACCAAAGATTCCAGGATTAAAGGCGTGCTTTTAACCGGCCCTCCCGGCAATTTGTTCGAATGGAATATAAGCATATTCGGCCATGAAGCTGCAAGCCAGGTTCTCGACCAGGCCCAGGATCTCGTCGCCAAGGGCAAAGGAAACCAATGGATGCTGATCAATTTGGGACCGCTGGGCAAAGCACTTTACACCGCTAACCATGTGGTAAGCCTCAGGGGCCCGAAAACAGTTTCCGACCCATACAAAAACATCGGTCGAATTCTCAAGCCGATTCTCATTGTCCATGGCTTGGCTGACCGTCTGGCAAACCCTGACGTGACCGACAGACTCCTCAAAAGCGCAGCGCCGGGAATCCAAGTTACGGTAGTAAAAATTCCCGGTGCCAATCACGGCTTTAGCGGTCATCAGCAGGATCTTGTAAACGCCGTGAACAAATGGCTAATTGACCAGACGAATCCTTAACTCGTGTCAATCCTTAAATCCATAACGGGCACAAATTAAATTTCCAAAACAAAAATTAGATCTTGCCTAAGAAATTTCATGCAAACTGTTACGAACTTGCGAGTAGATATCGGGAGCCATGACAAGAAGGTGGTCATTGATTTTTTGGCCATCCAGGTATTCGTTAAGGAAAAAATCGCCCCCATCTATCTTGCAGATTTTTCCACCTGCCGCCTTGAGAATGATACCGGCTGCAGCAAGATCCTGAAACGACTCGTTCGCAATGACGGCAGCTTCCGCACGACCCATGGCAACATAGCATATGTGAGCACCGGTGCATCCCAGGTCGCGGATTTTACCCGGGAATGTGGATCGATAACGGCGGTGAAAGCGGGAGTAAGTGAAAAGAAGGCTCTCGTCGTTAATAGCTTTTTTATCAGATACGTGGATTTCTCTTTTTCCCAAAAAAGCTTTTTGTTCGGCCTGTGCATAAAAAAGATCACCCGTTGCCGGCATATAAAATACACCGAAAACGGGCCAAAAATTCTCGATAAGTGCAAGCGAAATGCCCCAGATGGGGATTCCCGCCTGAAAATTTGCAACACCATCTAATGGATCAAAGATCCACAAGTAACGCTTTTCATCATGAGTGTAGTCTTTGTTGGCCTGATTGTTTCTAAACACCTGGTGGTCGGGGAAATGACTGTTGAGTTGATCCTGAAAAAATTCCATTAGATGATAATCCGCTTCTGTAACCAGATCTTCATCGAATTTAATATTGGGGTTTCCTTTACCATAATAGGAAAGTGCTTCTTCACCCGACCGGCGGATAACATCCATTGCAAATTGAGTTAAATTTTTAATCCCATGACGTTTTATGCCCATTTTCACTCCCTATTTTAAGATATATAACAAAAAAACACAATAAAACGCTAAAATTCTCCGAGTGGTCTTGTAAATGTAAATGTGGCAGGATCCTGGACCAATTTCCGACATGCGGTTTTTGTGTTTCCACCCAGAGCTGAAAATGGGAGAGATACTATAAAAACGGCGGTGCCCAAAACACTGGCAACGATTCCCAAAGGCCTGATAATAATAAGGTCTGCCGCCATGGCTTCGCCGCTGACATCGCCATCCACAGCCTTGCTTTGTGCAAGCGCGGAAGTTCCGAATGGAATAAAGACCATGGCTGCAACTAACAACAAAATCATGGATCGTTTTCCTATGTTATGCATATCTTCCTCCTTTAACAAATTATACGCTTTTTATGATAGTAATATGTTGAGATTTTTTATCCTTATTTTGATAGGGTTGAAAAATATCGATGATAGCGCTATATTTTATCTGCATTGCGATCTAATTGAGACGTTTGATAAAATATCTAATTTTCACAGGTAGTTTGGATAATATATTTTAAAGAAAAGTGGCTTCCGTGTCAAGGGAAAAGGGGGAGCATTAAAATTGGTTTTGCTTTACATGAACCTGACCCGGACAAATTGAAGAAAATGGTAAGATCTTTGACCTACATAGAAGTCGCTATAGCGCTTCCGGTATACAACACCTATACTTACAGCGTCCCGGAAACTCTTCATGAACTGGTCGCCACGGGAAAAAGGGTGCTGGTTCCATTCGGTCGGCGCAGGGTAACCGGATACATTTTGGGCTTAGCAAAGGATATCAATCAGGAAGGGATAAAAACCGTCCTGGATATTCTTGATGAAAACCCGCTTTTTCCTTCATCCATGATTCCTTTCTTCAGATGGACCGCTGATTATTACCTGCACCCTATAGGAGATGTAATCAAATGTGCTCTGCCCGGAGGCTTAAATCTTTACGACTTTTTCACCATGGCGATTACGGAAAAAGGTGAGGATGCTCTTTTAAATAATCCTGCCACATCTCTGGAAAACCAGATCTTAAACCGGCTGAAAACCGGACCCTGCCGCTTCAAAGATCTTAACAAAAAATTTAATAAGCACATCCCCAATGCCTTAATTCATTCCATGGAAAGCCGGGGGGTTATTGTTTGCAATCGTAAGCTCAAAGGTGGGGCCACTAAACCCAAGCTGGAGCGATATGTATCATTGCCCGGTTCAGATATTCCCATGGATCAGCTTTCCGATTCAAGAAAAAAGATCATTGAGACACTCAAAACTTTCGGTGAAATTTCCGTAAAAAAATTACAAGAACGGGTTCCTTCCGCTTCAAGATTAATAAAAATTCTTGAAATGGACGGGCATGTTTCGATTTTTCAGAAAAAGGTGTATCGGGATCCCTTGGGTGAACCCATAGCACCCGACACCGCTCACACACTTACTAAAGAACAGAAAAGCGTAATCCATACCGTAAGGGAATCCCTTGGTCGGAAATTTACAACCTGCCTTCTTACCGGAGTCACGGGAAGCGGCAAGACGGAAGTATATATGCAGCTTGCTGAAAAAGCCATAAGCATGGGCTATTCCGTTCTGGTCCTTGTTCCGGAGATTGCCCTTATATCCCAGATGGAACGCCGTTTCCGAGCCCGGTTTGGAGAGTGTGTTGCCATTCTTCACAGCGGTCTTTCCGCCGGAGAGCGCTATGATCAGTGGATGCGCATCGCTTGCCGGGAGGCGGCTATCGCTATCGGTGCAAGATCCGCAGTGTTTGCGCCTCTTGAGAATATCGGCATTATTATCGTTGACGAGGAACATGACACTTCCTACAAACAGGAGGGGAGGCTCCGGTATAATGCCAGGGACCTTGCCGTTGTGAGGGCCAAGTTTAATGATTGCGTTGCTCTGCTGGGGTCGGCGACCCCTTCGATACAGTCCTATTATAATACGACCACAAAAAAATTTACGGCGGTTACATTAAAAAACAGGGTTGAAAAACGACCCCTCCCGGAAATAACCGTAGTCGATCTATGCAAAAGCAGGGATGTTCGGGGAATTGGGCGCTTCATTACACCGGAACTTCAGCGAGAAATGAAAGCAACCCTTGATCGAGGGGAGCAGGTTCTTTTGTTTCTAAACCGGCGCGGCTTTGCCAGTTATCCGGTTTGCGCGGCCTGCGGTGAAGCCATAAGATGCAAAAATTGTGATATTTCACTTACCCTGCATCAGAAGATCAATGCATACAAATGTCATTACTGCGGTTTTACTCGGGCCTCAACATCACACTGCACATCCTGCGGGTCCAGCAAAATTTTGCTATTAGGTATGGGAACCGAAAAGGTGGAAGCCGCCATAAAATCTCTTTTTCCCCATGCCAGAACCACCAGAATGGATCGAGATACCACCCGGCGAAAAGGGTCTATTCTAAAAATTTTAAAAGGTCTCAGAAACCAGACCATAGATATTCTTATCGGAACTCAGATGGTGGCAAAAGGCCATGACTTTCCCAACATTACTCTGGTGGGTATTATTTGCGCGGATCTCTCCTTAAATTTTCCGGATTTTAGAGCCGGTGAACGAACCTTTCAGCTCTTGGCCCAGGTTGCCGGAAGAGCCGGGCGGGGAGCTGCGCCCGGCCGGGTGATCCTTCAGACCTATAACCCAAGTCATTTTGCCATCTTATCTGCAACAAACCAGGATTTTCAATCCTTTTACAACCAGGAGATAAGCTTCCGAAAGAGCCTGGATTATCCCCCATTTTCAAGGATGGTCCAGCTCAAAATATCAGGGAAAGACCCGGAAAAAACCCGGCAGCATGCCCAGGCTATCGGGGATCTTTGTCATATGTTGAAAAAAAACAATCATTCTTTTTTAAAGTCCGTGGAAATACTGGGACCCATTGAAGCCTCGCTTCCTAAAATCGCAAAACAATACCGGTGGCAGATCCTTTTAAAATGCCCGAGCATAAAACAGCTTCACCGGTTTCTTCACCAGATATGGTTTGAGAATAAAGCAAACATCAGCACCCGGGATGTCAATGTGGTGCTGGATGTGGATCCATTTTTTATGATGTGAAAACATCGCTAAAACACTAATCAATACTAATTTAATATTCCGAACGAAATCATCAACAAAATTGGTTTGATGCTGATGCAAGATACAGGCATGGAATGTTGACCGGAAAAACCGGAATCTTGGAAAAGTGACAAGCACAAGATGTAGTGTCAGAGACAAACCCGAAATAAGCAATAATATTTAACAAGAGCGATACATATCTATACACAGCGTCATAAATAATATCGCACCCTGTTTGTTAGAGCTTTTATTTGACGGGGATCGACAAAATATAATGCGATTATTTTATTGACGCTGTGTATAATAAGTATCACAAGCTTTTGACATTAATAAATATTTCAGGTAAGGCAAGATAGCTCAACCCGCATGTTTTTGATTTACCCCATCAAAGAATACCACAATGTTATATTTAACCATTTGAATTATTACGCAATACTGTGAAAATCATGTAATAATTTTTATGTAATTTACCCCACAATTACATAATTTTTTACGTGATTTAAATTTGCTGTCTTCCATTTCTAAACTATGTAACCACTTAATATCTTTTACATGTTCAGGGATTAAAACATAACTGATTGGTTTTGCATGATTTTTGCATACATTATTAACAGGAGGATTCACAAGCCATCATTCAGCCTCTATTCCGAGGTTATTATCAATGGAGATATCCCTCAAGCGATTATCTACATTTTTTATCTTCATCTTTATTATTTTTATTGGTGTTGTTTATCATCATCATATAGACGGTATGTCTCATGATGATTGTTCTATTTGCAAAATTGTTACTAATAATAGAATTTTTCTAACTCAAGATACTTGTCAAATCTTTTTAAATGACTCCTTTATTTGCAGTGTATTCATATACGAAGATTTCATAACTCCATATATTTTAACACGAATATTTTCTATACGTGCCCCTCCTGTTTAACCTTCAAAACTGAGATTTCATAACTTCAAAATATTTCCAACAAAGCCAAACCCCAAGCAATCGGGAGACGGAAAGCCACGGGTCTTAATATTCCTATAAATACTCGTTCAAGCTAAATCGCCATCTGTAAAAGACAGCCGAGCTACCGAGAGCGGCATCGTTAAGGTCGCATATGGTATGCCTCGGCTTTTTTTGTTCTTCAAAAAGCCATAGAGTTTCTATTCAGAACTCACCATATAAACCTATAATCTCAACCCCATGATCAAGAAAGGAGGGCGAGAATGAAGTCAAGATTGATGATAACCTGTTGTGTTGGCTTATTGCTAGTATTAACGTTTATACCTGCCGTGACCCATTCAGATGTCCCGAAGCAGATCAATTATCAGGGGTTTTTGACTGACCCGGATGGAGATCCGGTCCCCGACGATGATTATTCAATGACATTTAAAATTTATGATGTATCCACAGAGGGTATATCGCTTTGGAGTGAGACGCAAATAGTGACGGTGATAAACGGGAAATATACCGCGATTTTAGGAAAGAACAATCCCATTGATCCTGAAGACCTTGACGGTGATCGTTATTTTGGCATAACTGTGGCGCCGGATGAAGAGATGACCCCGAGGTTAAAACTCACCTCAACAGCCTTTTCCATCAAGGCCGGCGATGCATACAAACTTGGGGGCATGGACTCATCGCAATATGCTCTCATCACAGAAATGTGCGATTGGAGTGAGATTACCGGAATTCCATCCGGCTTTGCCGACGGCACAGATGATACCGGAATCACGACTGAAACCGACCCGACCGTGCCGGCCTCGGTAAAAGACGGCACCAGCTGGTCGGAACTTTCCGAAATTCCATCCGGCTTTGCCGACGGCACAGATGATACCGGAATCACGACTGAAACCGACCCGACCGTGCCGGCCTCGGTAAAAGACGGCATCAGTTGGTCGGAGCTTTCCGAAATTCCATCGGGTTTCGCCGACGGGGTTGATGATACCGGTGTTACAATTCCTTTTGAGTTGAGCGGCTCAAGTTCTACCGCTATCATCAGTGGCCTGAATGGCGACTCTGGGCCAGGCGTGTATGGGAAACACCACAACAGCGGCAACTATGGCTTCCTTGGCGGGCAATGGGTTGGGGTCCATGGAGAGGGCTTTGGTGACCATAGCGTAGGTGTTTTTGGCGTAAGTCATGGCAGTATCGATGGTGTGGGGGTAAAAGGTGGGGCCATTGAAGAGGAAGGTGTGGGTGTGTATGGTTGGAATCAGTCCAGCAACACCGAAGGTCGCCTTGGCTGCCCAAGCGTGGGCGTACAAGGTGACGTTTATAATGCAGAGGAAATTGCTGTGTCTGGGGAACACCACAACAGCGGCAACCATGGCTTCCTTGGCGGGCAATGGGTTGGAGTCCATGGAGAGGGCTTTAGTGACCATAGCGTAGGTGTTTTTGGCGTAAGTCATGGCAGTATCGATGGTGTGGGGGTAAAAGGTGGGGCCATGGAGGAGGAAGGCGTGGGTGTGTATGGTTGGAATCAGTCCAGCAACACCGAAGGTCGCCTTGGCTGCCCAAGCGTGGGCGTACAAGGCGACGTTTATAATGCAGAGGAAATTGGCGTCCACGGCACATTCCACGGTAGCGGTTATGAGAACATGGGCACCCTTGGTCACGAATACTTCGGTGTGGAGGGCTACACTTCCAAAACCGACGGCGCAGCTGTTTTTGGCAAACACCTACAGAGTGGCAACAACGGCTATATCGGCCAACCGCTTTTCGGCGTGTATGGTGAACACAGTGCTACTGGTAACGTCGGCTTTCTCGGCAGCGGAGATTACGGCGTTCATGGCAGACACCAACAGAGCGGCAACTGGGGCAATATAGGCAACGAGTTTTTCGGCGTGTATGGTGCACACGGTGCTACTGGTAACTCAGGCTTTCTCGGAAACGAAGATTGCGGCGTTCGCGGAAATTGTTATGGCAGCGGCACCAAGTTCGGCGTGTTTGGTATACATGAACCAACTGAAAATTGGGGTGCTCTGGGCACAGAAGACCATGCCGGAGAATTTGCAGGTGATGTGGTCATTTGGGGTAATCAGACTACTCACCTTAACCTGACTGTGGGTGGGAATCTTACCACTCACCTTAACCTGACTGTGGATGGAAATCTTACCACTCAAGGTAATCTGACTGTGCATGGATATATTAGCAAAGGGAGCGGCTCGTTCATAATCGACCATCCTCTTGACCCAAAGAACAAGTACCTCTACCATTCCTTTGTCGAATCACCGGATATGATGAACGTATACAATGGCAATGCAATCCTCAATGCAGATGGCGAGGCGTGGGTTAATCTTCCAGAATGGTTCGAGGCATTGAACAAAGAATTTCGCTATCAGCTCACCCCAGTAGGAGCACCCGGCCCAAACCTTTACATCGCTGAGGAGATTTCAGAAAACAGCTTCAGAATCGCAGGCGGAACACCAGGGCTAAAGGTATCGTGGCAGGTCACGGGCATCAGACAAGATCCTTATGCTAACGCCCATCGTATAGTTGTCGAGGTGGATAAGCCGCCCGAGCATCAAGGCCACTACTTACATCCAGATGTCTATGGTGAACCTGAGAAAAAAATGTGAACGGGTAGACTTCAGTGGATTAGAGCAGCGCCTGAAAAAGAAAGATGCGGAAATAAATATTCTCAAAACTCAGTTGATTCATATTCAAGGACTGCCTGAAACGATCGTGGCCAAGGAACGTTCTCTAAAACCCAACAACAAACTGCTCAGCATGAAAATGGGGAGATAGACATGAAAAAAATATTTCACTCTGTTTTATCGTTGATGTTTATATTAGTGTTTTCTCTGGCTGCCAATGCTGAAATGCAAAGCGAAAACTATAAAATTCCCACGTCTGTTTTTTCAGGAGGCGGGGTTCCCATAGGCTCAGCCAATTATCAAACAGAATCAACGCTGGGACAGCCGTCACCATTGATGGATCCCTCTGACCCTCCAACGTCTACAAATTATAATCTTGAACCTGGATTTTGGTACACGGTTGCTGTTGCTGAGGTGTGCGAGTGTGATCTGAGCAATGACGGCAAATGCGACATGCAGGACTGGCTGCTTTTTGGACAAGACTGGGGAAGGACGGACTGTGGAACACCACCGGGAAGTGGCGATCCACTCAATGATTGCGAATGTGATCTGAACACTGACGGCAAATGTGACATGCAAGATTGGCTCCTCTTCGGTGAGGATTGGGGCCGTACAGATTGTCCTTAGGTGTAACGCAAAAATCAGAAGGAATATTCTATCAAAGGCAGGGTCACTAATTTGGCCCTGTCTTTTATTATTGGAAATTTTGCTTTTAGCATATTAAATGTATCTGCAAGGGGCACAATTATTTAAATTTTCAAGGTATGTAAATCGTATCCCAAAAACCAATCCACTAATTATGAAAACTGGCTTGCGATCACACAACACGATATATTGTATGAGTACAAATTTTCAATTTTTACCAGATAAATGGTCATAAAATCTCTCTTCAAGGATCGTCCGCCCTTTTTCACTTAGCTTTTTCAAGGCATTATTAAGGCTTTCGGTGCCCAAAAAGAAAATTCTTATCAAAAAAACCCCTTGGAAAGGGGGTTACTTCCCCCGCTGCATGGCCAGTATGGCGGCAAAGGGAATCGTGCTGCCCACCATCCCCATGACGGCAATGACCATGGGCTTGGAGGACCAGTCCAGAGAGATGAGTTCCATGGCGATGGCGGCGCACAGGAAATTGAAGAAGGTCAATAGCGATGACGCCGTACCCGTGTCCTGCCGCACCTGTTTTAGGATCAGATGGTTGCTGATGGGGCGGCTCATGCCCAAAAACAACGAATAGGCAAACATAGACAGGGCGAAGTTCGTGGGCGTGGCCTTTCCCAGAATCAGCAAGGCGCCGGTGGAAAAAAACATGCCCACCAGAGAGATGAGAAGGATCCGCCGCGATTCGAAGTTGACGAGCACGCGTGCGCATAAAAATGATCCCAGCATCAAGGCAAAGGCATTGAAGGCAAAATAGAGGCTGTAGACCTGTTCCGTCATGCCGAAACTGAGGATGTAAATATACGATGAGCCCCCCAGGAATGCGAAAAAGGAAAAACCCATAACGGAAAAGGCCAGCGTGTACACCGTGTACGCCCCGTTGCGCGCCAGTCTCCCGTATCGTCTGATGGCGGTCAAGAAACCTCCGGTGTCGGAGTGCTTCGTGGTCATGGGTTCCTTTAGACGGAAGGAACCGTACAGCGCCGGAAGTGTGAGAGCGGCCTGGACCATGAAGATGCTCCGCCACGAGACGTATTGCAGCATTAAGGCGCCGATGGACGGGGCCACCATGGGGCACAGGGGAATCAGCACGCCAATGTAGGCAAGAATCTTTTTTTGCTCGTTGCCTCTATAAAGATCCTTGGTCAGCGCAAGGGCCATGGCGGAACCGGCGGCCGCGCCGCAGGCCTGTATGATGCGCGCAAGCACCAGGATAGTGATGGAGGGAGACACGGCACACATCAAAGAGCCCGCAATGTAAAGCGATAGGCCGCCCATGAGCACGGGACGCCTGCCGAACCGGTCGGCCAGCGGGCCGTGCATCAGGAGAAATGCGCTAAAGCTTACGAAAAACGCCACCAGCGAAAGATTGGCCTGCACCAGCGTAATCCCCCAGATGGTGCACAGCGTGGGGATGGCGGGCAGGTACATGTCCGTGGACAATGGGG
>Ga0272444_10001767_pt1 | contig 20487 bp, 16 predicted proteins | sample SSMForm13_FD_201033 | JGI IMG/M metagenome (GOLD analysis project Ga0272444, IMG submission 201033) | Marine sediment archaeal communities from Little Sippewissett salt marsh, Falmouth, MA, United States - SSM-Form-13 | ecosystem: Environmental > Aquatic > Marine > Wetlands > Sediment ... | reverse complement strand
GTTGTTTACTCTTGGAGAAAGCCGATGATACCGCATCTCCTGCGTTGTCAAGGGTTCGGCGTCCGCCTGAGGCGGACAGCCTCACCCTGAGCCTGTCGAGGGGACGCCTTGGACCTACGGCATCCTCGACTTTTGCAACGTTAGGGTAAACTGAAGGTCTTCGAGGAGCGGTGAAATCGCATAGCCAAATAGGTCTTAGTGAAAAGGGACTCAAATAACCATTTCCGCAACCGCGGAGAAAGGAGAAACCATGAGTATTACACTACCGAGTCTGCCTTATGAAATGGACGCACTGGCCCCGTACATCAATAAGGAAACATTGGAATTCCATTACGGCAAGCATCACAATGCCTATGTCGTAAATGCCAACAAGCTTCTGGAAGGGACAGATCTTGCCAAAGGGGACCTGGAATCTGTCATAAGGACAGCGGCCAATGATGCCTCATTGGGCGGAGTATTCAATAATGCCGCCCAGGTTTGGAATCACTCCTTTTACTGGAATTGTATGAAGCCGGGCGGGGGAGGGCTGCCTTCAGGGCCTATAGCTGACAAGCTAACCTCAGATTTTGGCACCTATGAGACCTTTGTGGAGCAATTCAAAAACGCGGGTGCCACGCAATTCGGAAGTGGTTGGGCGTGGCTGATTCTAAAGGATGGTCGTCTGGAAATCATGAAGACACCTAATGCAGACACACCGATTGCCAAGGGGTTGAAGCCCCTTTTGACGGTCGACGTTTGGGAGCACGCTTATTACCTGGACTATCAAAACAGGCGACCTGACTATCTGAGTGCCTTTGTGGAACATCTGATAAACTGGGATTTTGTCAATGCTCAGATGGGTTAAGGGCAAGCCTCATCGCCCTCAGTCGCAATGATGGCGACCCATTTCAGGCCCTGCCTTTCACCGAAGCACGCAGAGGGCTTGTCTTTTTACCCGTCGAGGGAGGACGATGGCCAAAAATAGGCCTCAGGGTGCTTTGCGTCTGGGGTGGTCACGTGGTAGCCGGATGGTAGGATGTTACTTCCGACAGACTCTTGCCTTGTTTTTTTCGTAGTGGAGGAATGTATGGAATCGGGTTCAAGTATTCCCACTCCTGAGGAGTGCGCAACATTCATCTTCAAATATAGCGGTCACAAGGTGGAGGCCAACATGGCGGCTGACCTGTGGCCCAAGATGCAGCAACACAAGTGGGTGCTGTCTGAAAAGCTTGGCCGAGATGTGGGGATCAAGGTGGCCTGTCTGGATTTCATGGAAAACGTGGAGCCCATCCATCAAGATCTTCACGATGAAGAGACCGTCCAGCTTCTGAAAAGGCTGGGAGCGCAGATGCTTGACAAGTCGGTCTGGGAGACCATCTCGGACTCACAGCCGCCCAAGCAGATCGTGCATAAGAGGATAGTGCTTCCTTTGACAGCAGTGGACTTGGCTCAAAAGCACGGCGTGGTTCCGCCCCGGACCATCATCTTTTTCGGACCCCCGGGCACCGGAAAGACCCATTTTGTTCGCGCCATCGCCGGTAGGCTTCAGTGGTGGTATGTTGAGGTGAGCCCCAGCGATCTTATGGTGGACGGCGAAGATCGTCTGGGGGCGAACCTGAAAAGACTTATGGAAAGTGCCAGACATTTGGACGAAGTCGTTCTTTTTATCGACGAGTTTGAGGAAATTGCAGGTAGCAGGGACCGGGCCAGCCGCATCGACAAATCGATCACAAACGAATTCCTCAAACAGGTGCCACTCTTAAAAAGGGAGAGAAAGAAGAGCCTCCTCGTGTGTGCCACCAACTACATACGGGAACTGGATGCAGCCCTGTTACGGCCTGGTCGTTTCGACTGTGTGATTCCAGTAGGCGCCCTAGATCACCAAAGCCGTCGCACTGTGTTTGAGCACTACCTGTCCAACACGAATCGGGGCGATGTGAATGTGGAGAAAATCGTATCAATGATTTCCCTGTTTACGCCTGCTGATATCGAGTACCTTTTTCAGAGGGTCCGCCAATTTGCCTTTGAAAGGGAATACACGGCAGGCAAGGACTACGCCGTTACCACTGGAACCTTTCTGGAAATGATCCCTGAAGTCTCGCCAACGCTGACGAACGATATCATCCAGGCGTTGGAACAGGACAGCGTAGATTATACGCGATACTAGTCTTGACGGTGTCGAAAGAAGTCCAATTCGCTCACTCCGTGAGTATTATTGGGATTCATTCTGCGCTCCGCTAAATCGCGAAAACTCTCAGCCGCGGCGGACTCAATGTCCTTCCCGAAAAGACTTCTTACGGGCCTGTCAATCTTGACGGTGCCGTAAGAAGTCGAAAAACTGGCTTTTCCGTCATACCGGCGAAAGCCGGTATCCAGTCTTTTCGATAGGTTCTGGACTCCGGCGTTCGCCGGAGTGACAAGGTTCAGCACTTTTTACGACACCATCAATCTTTGGCCCCCGTTGATGAAGGTGCGCCAGTATGGCAGAGGGCAACTTCGGGGATCCACAGTCGGCCAGGAAACGTTTGGTCATGTCTCTGACAGAGGTGTTCTGTCAAGAATCCATATCTGAAAAAGTCTCCGGCTATGGTTAGTAATATCCCGACGAGTGAAGGATTGATCCCCTTTCGTGGATATCGCACATGGTATCGTATGATCGGGGACGAGGCCCAAACACAGGCGGGCACGTTCCCCGTCCTCTTGGTCCATGGCAGACCTGTTTCCCATGAAAGCCTGAAGCCCCTGGAGTGGCTTGCTCAGACCGGCCGCCCTGTTGTCTTTTATGACCAACTGGGGTGCGGCAACTCGGACCGGCCTGACGATCCATCTATTTGGGAGATGAGTCTCTTTGTGGACGAGGTGGATGTCGTGCGGCGCAAATTTGGGCTTGAACGGGTCCACCTGTTGGGGCATTCCTGGGGCGGCATGATAGCCATGGAGTATGCACTCACACAGCCCCACGGCATCGTCAGCTTGACCCTTGCAAGTGCATCTTCAAGCAGAGCCCTATCAAACGCCGATATCGAGGGGTTGAGAGAAAAGCTCCCCCCATATGTTAAAGAGACCCTTCGGAAACACGAGGAGGCCGGAACTACTGATGATCCAACCTATCAGGAGGCTGACAAGGTCTTTGCCCTTCGCCACATCTTTCGCAAGGATCCCTGGCCGGAATGGCTGATGCAGGCCATGCGGCGCCCCCAAAAGGGGATGGTGGATATGGAGGGCTGGGACATTCGGCCACGCCTGCGCAACATCACGATTCCTACACTCGTCACCTGCGGCCGCTTTGACATTTGCACCCCGGCCCATGCCCGGCTCATCCACGAGGCCATTCCTCAAAGTGAGCTAGCCATCTTTGAGGAAAGCTCACACTACCCCCATGGTGAGGAGACCAACCGTTTCCTGGCGGTCCTCCACAATTTCATGACACGGAGGGAACACGAGCTTCATAGACATTGAAGTTTGAACGGCTCTTGCTTGTTGCCCAATTGAGCCGGGACAACAACAAGGAGTGAAAAGTCATTCCCCTGTCGCCTCGAATGATGGGTCTAGAATTTCAGGCCTATCCTGAGGCCATATGACGTGGTAGTATTTTCCGGTTCATGAACGGTAAGCACTTGTATGCCGCCTGAGAACAGCGCCATGTAAGTTTCTGAATCTGATTTGTCTATCTTCCAATAGGTAATAAAGGGTTCCAACGACAAGGCATATCGGTCGCTAAACTGCCTGTTGAATTGCAGAGAAAATCTTATTCCATATCCCGAATCCTGATGCAGGTCAGGAAAGGTCTCTGCGTCAACACCGCTTGTTCCTTCCCAAAAAAGATCATACTCCAGGCTGGTTCCCCACGTCCAGTTCTCTGATAATGGACTACAGGTGGTCACTCCTATGGGGGAATACCAGTATTCTATCTCTCTTTCATAACCCCCCCTTCCCTTTATGAAGTCATTCCAATAGCGATAACCGATACCGAAAAAAGGGGTCACCACATGGTTTCCTGTGAGCACAAAATCGTAGCCGATCAAACCGCGGCATTCCACTTTCCAATCCTCTGTGTCGGTCCTTCCGGGAGTGTCAATAGTTGCCGAACTGGAAGCATCGGCCAGGATAATCCGGAAGACGCCGTCATAGTCGAGATCCCCAAAAGCGTATTCAAGGCTGACATTCATCATTACCTTATTATGATATGTGTACCTTCCTACCATACCGTAAAGTGGGCCGTCTATTTCTATGTCGGGACCCTTTTCCTCCTTATAATCAAGGTGGGTGGCTCCCATCCCAATTTCAAAGGTATGTTTAGGAAGGATTGACTCACTCCCCCCTGCACAGGCGATGGAAAAGGAGACCAGGAGACAAAGGCCTATGAACAGGAAACCACATGCGACTTTTGTTGATTTGTTCTCTTTGCTTCTTATCATGTTCTAACTCCCCTTTTTCTGTTGCCCTTAACCTGGCCCAAACCTTAAGCTCAGAAAAGATGATAAAATGACAACATGACCACCATCCCTCTGGTGGAGTCAAAATGAAGGTCCAGGTCCTTTCTGTCGGCACAAGAGTTTATGGCCATCCCGACCCCTGGGAGTATGTAAAGATTACCATAAAGGCGAATGTAGCTTTCAACCCTGAAGTAGTACATTTCATAGCTGGTCAAAAGGTCCGACGATGTGTGAAAGGAGCCCTCCAAGAACCCGTTCAGCCCGACCCGTTCGTCTAATTCCTTTTCCACACCGAGTCTGATGGAGTGTGTATCCTTTTTCCCATGGTTTCTCTCTGTGAAGCTGTACAGCAGATATGGCCGGACGCCATGGGAAACAGTGGCGCTTGCCGCCACAAAGGGGCTTATGTCCGTGCTTCCTGTGCCCCCGTCGTTTTCTGATGCCGTATCAAATTTGGTTTCCAGGCCTGCCACCAGCGTGAACGGTTTGTCTTCTTCATCGAACACTCTGTATTTCGCACCTAACTGGAAGTCCCCAAAACCGTCTTTCCTATAGTGAAAGGTCTGAGGGTCAGGGTAACTATAGAATCGATTTTTGAGTTTGTCGAAGAACACATAAGGGATCCACGCTGCCACCTCTAATTCATGGCCGAGTCCTACGCCAAGGTAGTATTTTGACGCAAAGAAGTCGTTCTTCTGGTTTCCAGTGAGAAACGAAGGGCTTCGACGATGAAAGTCGGTTGAGTCATGAATGTATAGAAAAGAGACGCGGGCCTCCATTTCCTTTTTCGAAAGCACATCAGTGACGAAGAGTTTTTCTTCTGCCTGACAAGGAAGCGACATCATTACAAACCCAATGACTATCCCGACAATCACCATTTTCATATATAGTCTCCTTCGTCGAGGTTGAACCGCGATACCGTTAGTTCCTGGCACCTAATACAGCAAAAAGTCAGACGCTTGACACAGCCAACTTTGCCCTTTCTGGAGTCAGCCGAGCACCATTTCAGGTTTACCGCCATCCCCCCTCATGGGATCAGTCAGCAGATGGCGGAAAGAGGTCAATGGCAAAATCCCCTAGAACAAGAGCCTTTTAAAGTCAAGCTTTTGGGATCATTCTTTGCATTTTTTTAACCACTTAGCCAGTTTCCATCCACAAATGGCCCTTCTCCGCCAATTTCAGATGATTTTTCGTGCTATACACTGGGCCCTCTGTACACATCTGGAGTGACATGGGAAATGGCAGGTCTTAAGGCCGATTCTGTACACAATCTTGGCGAACGCTATGTATTTATTCTATGGCGCCTTTGGACGGATGAGTGCCCGTCCGCTATCTCCTATTGTAGTGTGTCTGTGACTTCTTGACAATGATCTGAACCTGGCAGGAAAAAAACAAGGCGGCGTCATTTCTCGGCTTGGCCGAGGAATCCAGAAAAAGAACTGGATGCCCCCGGATTAACACCTTCCGGGGCAGGCTTATCAGGTCCGGCATGACGGAAATTATAAAATCACCGTTGAGACGCTAGATTAGAGGATGGCATTTTCAAAGGGCCGTTTCAATTCATTTCGAGCGCCTTGGAAATGATTCTGTTTGAACTGCCGCTCGGCATCCATATGGGCAGACAATGAACCACCATGGCCTCAAATACTAGAATAGTGTCCATCCACCAAGCTTTTTGAACCATGGACACTGGCGCAAGTTTCCAATGCAAAAATGAGCAATTTGTTCTTAGAGCAAGGCCCCACAAGGGTTTACGTTGAGACGTACCTTCTGCACCTCGCAGACATAAACCCGCGGAGAACGCCGCTCAGAGGGAAAAGGGCCATTTATGGATGCAAATTAGAATAGTAACTTCATTACCCATGGGGCCTCATTTTTCGGCAGAACGCAAGTGCCGTCAAGGAAAGGCCCCGGGCATTATTCACGGTATCTGAAAAGCCTACTGTAGGGCGGAGTTGCCAAAATCCCACAGGTCCGAGGACGCTGGCGGCGATGAGAAGTCCCATGCGTCCGAGGACTGTTCAGGGACTTGAAAATCCCACACCTCTCCAGTGTCTGGAGGCGTCCACAAGTCCTGCACGTGGTCAGCTCCTGATCGGTCCCACAAGTCCCCTATGTCTGAAACGCCACTAGAAGGCAACAAAGCCCGTATGTCTGCACTTCCCCCTGGGTCCCACAAGTCCAAAATGTGCAGACTGTCAAGAGAACTTGGCGGTTGCGGCAAACCCGGGGCCTCCCCGGGGTCGACAAAATCCCAGACATTGGCGGCACCGTAGGCTAGGGAGATCGAAAAAATGATTATAATCCATGTTAAACCAACAAGTCTTTTCATCAACATCCCTCCTTTTCTTGCCAAAGACCCTCGTTGAATACTGGAAGATTCAACGGGGCCGGTGCAGGCTGACACAGGCTACATCTGACCGGCCCCGGTTGCACAGGCTATGCATCCGACAAGCCTCCTGCGTCTTTGACATGACAGATCCAACAGGCTCGGCTCGGCCACAACGTAGGCCGCAGCCCCTTTGGGTATATGAAGTGCGATTTCTTGGATGGTAGATTAAGCGGATTACCCCTCTTAGTCCCGCCCTTGGCGGGAAAAGCCACCTGATTTCGTACCCTCTGTATGAGGCAGCATCGGCCTTGGCGTAACAAGGATTTAGACTCCTGACGCAGCTCGCACCGCCACGTCAGGAGTCAGAGGGGCATACTTTGAGGTTTATCTCCATGGGCATTACCCCCGAATAGGGTATAGGGATGGTGGAAAAAATGTTCCAAAAAATCCTTTAGAACAAAACTCCCAGAAAGTCAAGCTGGCCCCCAACCCAAATCCACCGCGTTGATTAGAGCAAAAGGGATCGCCTGCATAGGCTTGGGCATCCAGAATTGTCCTTTGTCAAACCTTCGCACCTGTGGAAGATTGATCTTCTCGATTAGCAATTCTACAGTAGACCTCTTTCCCAAACTCCAGGATCTGATTACTGTACCACGCAGAACGTGTGAGCTCATGAAAACATGCGGCGTGGGTTTTAGCATCTATTACTTCTCTAAAGAGTAGAAAATGAAGGATCATGAGGGAATTAAAATAGGAAATTCCTTCTCGTTCCAATGACAAGAGGACTTGCTTGTCTTCAGATATGACTGGCAACCCACGTGCAAGGGCGCAGGCAATAAGTGTGTGGTCATTGGGCCCCCCGCCTGAATGGCATGTGACCACACTGATGGGCAGACCATCAAAGCCGGCCTCGTCCATTATCTCTTGGGGCGCGTAAAGTGTGACAGTCCGGGCCAACTTTTCGAAAAAACCTGCGTTGTGCATATGGATGATGGAAGAGGCATCGATAAGGGCCTTGGAAAGGCTCCGAAACTGTGACAGCACTCGGTTATAGTCTTTGGAAGTGAACCTTGATGATTGAGGCCTTGAGAATCGTGTGGAAATCTTTCTGTTTTTGTCCAAGAGTCTCACCTTTGGGAAAAACCGCTGTTGCTCACCCCTGTGAGCAACAGCGAGATTTTTGATGAAGGCGTTTCAGATGATTTTTTTGACCTTGCGAATCCGCCTATGGCGGACCGCATTGAAAACTGACGCCAGTGCCCACGTCCCTGTAAGGCGTTCTTGGATGGGCACTGCCTAGAAAATGTCTTTCGCAACCCGGGGTCCTTGAAAGCCCTGGAGTGTTACTCAGCCCTTTTTCTTGACTTCACGGCAATACGTGTTACCTTGTCCATACAAGGATCAGAGCCCAGACGCAAAAGGAGTCTAGCATGAAAACAGTTGAAAATGGTCATTTTGTCAAAATCGATTACACCGGCACATTGGAAAACGGTGATACCTTCGATTCCAGCCGCAATGCCCAGCCCATTGAGGTCGAGGTGGGCGCCGGCAGGGTCATCAAGGGGTTTGAGCAGGCGCTCATAGGCATGGCCCTGAAGGAAAAAAAGACCTTTACCCTTCCTCCTGAGGAGGCTTATGGGCCCAGGGACCAGAACCTGGAGCACAGCTTCATGCGTTCCGAACTGCCCCAGGGTGTTGATCCAAAAGCTGGCCAGGTCTTGACGCTCAAGAATCCTGAGGGAGGCCAGTTCCCAGCAATGGTGAAGCATGCGGATACCGAGAAGATCACAGTGGATCTAAATCACCCTCTGGCAGGAGAGACCCTGACGTTTGAAATAGAAGTCCTTGAGATCAACGACATGCCCAGTCCATGCTCCTGCACGCCATCGTCTTGCAGCAGCTGTTGCAACAGTTGTTCGTAATCAAATAGGTAAGCAAGCCTAAAAGGAGAAAGCCGGCCTAAAAAGCCGGCTTTCCCATCTCCTGCCCTTGAGGCCGGAGCAGGAATCACGCATAGAGGGCCCTATACGCTTCTCGCTTTTCTTTCTTCCACTTTGGGCAGAGTGCCGGTTTGCCCTGCATTACCAACTCGAGACATGCACCGCACTTAGGGCTGCATTTTAGGATGGACCGGTCCTGTCCTTCACGGGCCTTTTTGGGCCATTGAGGATCCACCCAGAGCATGCGAGCCAATCCTATGAGGTCGGCCTCTTTGTCTTTTATGATGGATTCTGCCAGTGCAGGGGTTGAGATCCGACCAGCAGTAATAACAGGGACTTTCACCTGTTTTTTTATCGCGCCGGCCAGGGGAACCATGTAGCCAGGTTTTTGAGATTTCTTGATGATCTCAGGAAGAAAGAAGGATTCATAGGTTCCACCCATGGCCGATAGATAAGCCACCCCCGCTTCTTCCAAGGCCTTTGCCAGCACTTGGGCCTCTTCAACCTGGAGTCCGTCGGGCAGCCACTCGTGGGCCAGAAAACGATATCCCACAGGAAACTCTCCAACCAAGTCCTTGACACGTTTAAGGACTTCCAGCGGAAACCTGATACGGTTCTCCATAGTGCCCCCATAGGCGTCTTCTCTCTTGTTGGTTCTTGGAGAGACAAACTGGGCAAGGAGATACCCTGTGCCCCCGTGGAGTTCCACTAGGTCGAATCCCGCCTTTTTCACCCTCAAGGCGGCTTTGGCATACTGTTTCTGGATCGTGGTGATTTCCTTCTTGGTGAGGCCGCGAGGGGCTCTGTTAAAGGCCGGTACGACTGAAGGCGCCACAGGCTCAGGCACATGGGCAAAACGCCCGGCGTGATTGATCTGAAGGCCTGCCAGGGCATTCTCCTTCTTGATGGTGTTCGCCAGCCGTCCAAGGCCCTTCATGTATCGTTCGTGATCGCAGCGGAGGGTCCTGGCAGAACCACTCCCCGTGGGAGTAATGCTGGAGTTCTCGACTACGATGAGCGCTACGCCACTTCGGGCCATGAGTCTGTAGTGATCCAGCAGCAAGGGAGAGATTTTGCCCCCGTGAGCCGCATAGCCCAGATAAAGGGGGGCCATGGTAATTCGGTTTTTTAGCCGCAGGCCGTTCAGCCTAAGTGGTCGAAAAAGGTTTGGATAAAAGGCTTTATTCATTTTTACACCCCCATCAGTCTGTCTTCAGATGGTAAGAGGTTCTTAAAGGAAGCGCCGGTGTGGACAGGCTGGATCCTTCGAGACTGGGATGCCGTTTCTTTTGATCTTGGACCTGTAGATAATCGTAGCGGCTTTGTCAAGATGCCGGCTCAGATTTGCCAGGATTCCTCACAAGGCCCTGTCAGTTCCTTGACAAACCTGGCAGGGGGCCATATCGTATTCATGTATCTTCGGTCCATTTCCCGTGAGATCTTATGACTTCCGGTTTCACGGAACATACCCACAGGCGAGGAGTCCGGCCTTTGTATCTTGCTCAGTGCGCAATAAGGGGAAAGATTTGCTATTTTATTAGGGAGTCTGTTTGGGATGGCAGCTGTTTTAAGAGCCGCCAGCTTCTAAACCTGGGTACCAACCCTGGAGACTACATTGTATATCCTGGAGGAAACGCCTACTATATTGAACAGGTGGTGGAAGATAGACTTGATTCCTTGGGGTGTACTGCTGAGGCAGATGATTTAGAAGACCTTTTCCTGCCCTTTATGGAGCCCCGCATCAGACGGCTTGTGGAATCGTTTCGAGAAACGGCCAAGGCCAGAGAGAAGAGAATCGATCTTGGGCCTGAAGAAGAGCAACTGCTTCGCACGAAGACAACTGAGTTTGACAAGCGGCGAATTCATTACTTGCGGTCCGGCCGTATGGACCAAGGTCGGATTGGACGAATGCCTGTGCAACTCTACAAATGGCTGCACGGAAAATCACGGGACGAGATAGAACAATGCTTCATAAGGATGGAGTGCCGCCTCAAGCCATCTGAACTCAAGCTCTATACTTACGTGGTCTTTGACTTGCAGCGGTTTTTCACCGAGAGCTTCGCAAAGACAATACCCCAGGGGTTAAACCAGGAAGAGGTAGAAAAACATTTCCTTAAAGGGATATGTGGCCTGAACAGTGACAGATCATTCTGGGCCGGAGAAAAAGTCGGGGGGTCTTTGCATCCTTATCTGATCCGCTATCTGATCATGTTCTTTGATTATGAATACGGGCCAGACACTTTCTGGCGTGACTACATCAGAGATTTTATGGACGCCAGGAGGTCTTGGGGACCGCTCCAGAGAAAAAGCACCATGACGTACAAGGAGGCAAGTGGCATATTCGGTGTAACAGAAGTGGCCCTGAAGAAGATGACAAAACGGGGCATCGTCAGGCTATACCGGCGGATGGCTCAGAAGCTTCACCCCGACAAGGGGGGATCACACGAGAAGTTCATTCAACTCACAGAAGCCTATCGCGATCTTCTCAGAAAGAGGGTTAAGACCCCTGGACGATTTACCAGAAGATAGGTACACTTTGCCTCTGAACGTTTTTTCTTTAAGAAGGTTTCTGATCTTTACCATACGGTGACCCCTTCGGTCGAACTGAAGGTGCTCAAGTTCCGTGCCCATATCAACCATTTGAAATAACAGCTAAAAACGTGCCGAGGTTTCTAGGAAACGGCAGCACTCTGGTTTGGGCCTTTTCCATGCAATGGAAGCCTCGGGATGGGGGAATCCGCTTCCCTTCGGCCTTCAATGCCTTTAGTAGCTGTGCAAACATGGTGGGTGGCAATGGCTGTAAGCCTTCGTTCAGCGAATTTCCTCATCCCTCTGTTGCCAAATCAGGGGGCTACAAGTCTTGACACACCTCCTATGAGTGGAAACGAGGGGTGCGCCTCTTTTGAAGTCGCCGGGCGCAAACTTGAGCAAGGGGTTTAAACCTACGACTTGTAAACAGCTTGCCTAAACAGAAGAGGACCCTCGTCCCAAATCCCACCTAAAGAAAGCCCCCTGTCTTGCTGGTCTTGCAACCAGCTGTCTTTCTGAGGGCATCGGGTGTCATCAGGTGCTTTTGCCATTTCCGATTCTACGCAATCACTTTAGGACCTTCTGTCGTGAGGCCGGGGTTGTGTCCGCCCATTCCAATAGATTGCAATGGTCCGCCTCTTGCATATGAATAGGCTACTTGTGCCCGCTAGATGGTGTGAAAAGCCTGCGAAAGAAAAAGGGCGCGCCTGGAAAATGGCGCGTAGAAATGCCCCATAAGGACCTGTTGTTTCAGGCTATTTCTTGGGAGTGCCCGCAACAGAATGGAAGGGTAAAGGGACCTTATAATGGGGATGAAAGGCCGGAGATCGGATGCCTGACATGTCCTCATCCTGGCCTGCTGAGCGGTGATTTTAGCGGCGGCTTTTGGTGATTTTGCCCAAAAGCAGTTCTATTTTCCAGCCGCTTGTCGTTGCTTGTGACATCCCCATGTGGATTTGCCGTCTGGGGTAGGACATAGAGATCGTCCCAGCGGCAAGCCTTTATGTCGGCCCCATGGAGTGATTGAATTCTGAAGAACGTTCCGTCTGATCTCCTTTTGCCATATGGAGAAGAAAGGGATGGGCCCTGTGGAAAAACGCACCAGAGCACTCTTTGTCACCGCTGTAATGTCTGTGTTTCTTTCTATCCTTTTTATCGTTCGCGCCCCCTCCTTTGCAGACGCCAACGGCATCTTGGCATTTGAACCCGGGGACACCATTGAGGAAATACGGGAAAAAATAGAACACAACGGCTACAACTTCACGGTGGATAATAACTGGGTCTACGATATGGACCCTGAAACCAAGGGGCATTTCTTGGGGCGCCATGCTCCCCTGGTCCCGCGACCCTATTCCCGGTCCGATGACATCGGTCCGTTGGCGAACCATCTTCAAGATGCCCTGCCTACGACCTTTGATTGGCGGAGCTATAACGGCCATTCCTACATCGGCGGTGTTAGAAACCAGGGCAACTGCGGATCTTGCTATGCCTTTGGCGCCTGCGCCGCAGCGGAAGGGACCTACAATTACGCCATGGGCCTTTATGATGCCAATCGCGTAGATTTTTCAGAGGCCTTTGTGGCCTTCTGCCTCTCAGATCGTTATTCCGGCTTTGATGGCTGCAGTGGATCGAGTTACGACTATGAGGAGCTTGATGCCCTGGTGGATTGGGGGGTCTGCAATGAGACCGATTATCCCTACACGGACCACGAACAAGCATGTCCACTACCCAGCTATCCGTCCACGATCCAATTCGAGTCATGGAACCGGGTCCCCTGCGGTGATATTGACGCCATAAAGACAGCCATTATGACCTATGGGGTTGTCGATGCTGCCGTGGATGTGGGGGACGCCTTCCAGGCTTACAGCGGGGGCGTCTATGAAGACACCAATAGCTCCTGTGATTCCAACCCCTGTTACTATAAGCCCACCAATCACGCCATCGCCTTGGTGGGCTGGGACGACAACCCGCCGGAAGGCGGCGGCGGTTGCTGGATTCTCCGCAATAGCTGGGGTACTGGATGGGGCGAAGGTGGCTATATGCGGATAAGGTATGACTCAGCCCGCGTCGCCTGCGAAGTCTGCTATCTGGTCCCCACGCTTTGCACTCCTGGAAATCCCACTATGAGCATATCGACTCCTCATGACGGGTTTTCCTCCACAATAGGTCAAGACACCAAAGTCTCAGTATCTATTGCGGATTGCGGCCCCGTGACAGGGGCTACGGTAGTCGTTACTCCTACCAATGGGGATTCTTCGCTAAGCCTTTTGGACAATGGGATTTCTCCCGATGAAACGGCCAACGACGGCACATACAGCGCAAACTGGAACCCCCAACATGTAGGCAGTGTCACACTGAATATCGCGGCCTCGGATTTTGGTGCCACCCTTACCGGCTCTGTGAGTGGCGATGTAACAGAGCCGCCACAGGGAGGGGTCCTTATCGCCGTGGATATAGCTGGTAGCACCGAATATTGGGACCCGGCATCAACCTACGAAAACGCCATTACAAGTTTGGGCTATGATGTGGTAGGGACGATTGCTGCACCTTCGGGAGGAGACATTCCGTGGCCCACGCCATTGACTGCAACGCAGTATGATGCCGTGGTTGTGTTGACGGGCGAAAACTGGCGGGCCACGCCGGATAACATCAGCCCTGCCGACGAGGCTGCATTAACCAATTATCTCAATACTGGGGGCTGCGTCCTTATGGTGGGCCAAGATCTGTTATGGGGTGCTCATCAGTCTTGGGGTAGTGCCTCTGCTTTTTTCCGGACGCACATGGGTTTGGGTTCCGTATCTCAGGATACCCTGGAAGGGGTTTCATCAGCAAATGCGTCCGGGGCCTCAGGAAGCATCCTTGACGGAGTGAGCTTCACAGTGAAGGGAACTTCAGCAGGGGGGCCCTTTTACAAAAACGATTTGTGGATTGACACCTTAACACCTGCAAGCGGTGCTCATGCGCTCATAAGGACCCCTGGTGCTGATCCGTGCGCCATATGTTACACCAATGGCATTTTTAAAACCGCTTTTTCAACCCTTGAGATCGGGGCCACGGACGCCGCGTCGTTTGAAGCGATCATGGAAGCCATCATGGAGTGGTTTATGCCTCCGCTGAAGGCCGACTTCGGGGCCACATACACCAGGGGAGTGGCTCCGCTGACCGTGGATTTCATAGACCAATCCACGGGAGACATCAACAGTTGGTATTGGGACTTTGGAGATGGTGCAACCAGCGTGCTGCAAAACCCGAGTCATACATACATTGATGCCAGGGCCTATGCGGTTAGCCTCACTGTTAGCGATGTCGAGGGAAATGACACGGAGACAAAAGAGGACTGTATTGTGGTCCGCCTGAAGAACGCCCTGTCCTGGCTGCTATTTCTCCTTGGCGATTGATACTTCGGAAAAAACAAAACATTAGCCAGCGCCCACTTTTTGTTCCTGTACAGCACTTCTGACTACCCACTGTCATAATGATGCCAACGGGAAACGGGGCAACCCTTCGCTATCATCAAGTCTTCTCAGCCAGTCAACCTTGGCGGATTTCACTGCATGGCAGGTGATGCCTGCTCAGTGGAAATCGGGTTCCGGCTCGGGCTCATCCATCTCCTGAGGAAACTCGGCAAAAGGGAAAGGTCTGGTATTCTCGTTCAGCGTCACATATCTGATTAGCCTGTATGTAAAGACGGCCACCTTGTTGGAAAACCGCCGTACGGGATCGCTGTGTCCCATGGTGATGAAAAGGTAAACGTACTGAAAGAGGACCGCGACCTGAATGATCAGCTTCACAATTTCAAAGATGATCAGAAACAAGAGGGTGTAAAGGAAACGGATGGCAATGTCCTTTCGGGTCAGTGAACTACCTTCCACGGCTTCCATCTTTGTGAATTCTCCTTTCGTCGTTTCTTTCCATGGCTCTGCGGGGCTCCCGATTATGGTGCTGATACTGGTTGGCGTCAGTGGGCAAGGGACATTCTTTGCGCAACGCAAGGTCCCCTTACTCCAGAGAATGAAGGAGATCCATGTCTCCAGCCAGGTACTTCAATGTTTCTTTGTCAGGGGGATCACACCGGTTTCCCGCGTATGCAGCAATAAGGTATGAGACACGTGATAGACAGCCTGGAGAAAAGTAGACCACGTAGCCAGCAGGGGTGGTTTCTCCTTGGAATAGGGCCATGCCTTTTGGTTTCCCGAGGTCCAGGAATACATACTCAAAATCATTCACCAATCCTATGAGTTCGCCTACCACTACTTGCTGGTTTGTAAGCAATGCCTTACACCACGACATAAGACCTCCTTCAATACATGATTGGAATGTGCCCGAAGCCGACCGTCTCCCGGGTTGCATGCCTGTCTACCCGCACAGATGGCGGTTGCGACGAAGCTGTCAACACAGTCTGAATGTCCTTTCGGCATCGGCGATAAAGCGCAAATCGCAAGCTTCACTCCCAAGCATAGGCCGCCATGGACAGGACCCCATACATGAATGCCTTGTGGAGGACACGACCACGCCCATTGGGACCTCCTGCCCCCATGGGGACGAAGAGCGGCAAGAAGTGCTCCGCTGGATAGGGGTGGTTCTGCAAGGCCGATGGCCCCCTTGCCTTGTAGTTGATCAAGGACTCCTCGTCACCCTGGGTGATGGCCGTTTCAAGCCAGGAATCAAAGGCCGCGGCATATTCAGGGGGCAGCGCGTCAACCTTATAGCTTTGAATTTCTGAGAGGTTATGGGTGGCTCCGCCGCTTCCCAGGATGAGGACGCCGTCTTTTCTCAGGGGCTCTAATGCCCTGCCCAGCTCCAGATGGTGCTCGGGACCCAGTTCGGTCTGGATCGAAAGCTGCACAACAGGAATCTTAGCGTCAGGATACATCAACATCAGCGGCACCCATGCCCCGTGGTCAAGACCCCGCGACGGATCAATCCATGCGTCCAGTCCAGCATGGTTCAGCATGCCAACCACTTCTCTCGCCAACTGGGGATGGCCGGCCACTGGGTACTTTTTGTCGAAAAGAGCCCTGGGTCCGGAGAAATCGTGGATGGTCTTGGGCTCTGACGTGCCCGTGAGCATGGGACGAACGGCCTCCCAGTGGGCAGATGCACAGATGATGGCCCTTGGGCGTTGGAATAGGCCTCCCAGTTCCTTTAGGAAATGGTGGGTATGCCCCGGTTGTATGACGATGGCAGGCATCCCGTGGGAGACAAAAAGACTAGGAATCATGGTCGTCGACTTTCCCTCTGTTGGCGTGAAGAATCAACATAACCCCTTTTTCAGATCAAGGTCTCAAGAGGGGTGTACGGGAGGTCAAAGGCCTGTGCAACAGCCTTATAGGTGATTTTTCCGCCATAGACGTTCACGCCCTTTGCCAAGGCGGGGTCCCGTCGCAGGGCGTCCAAGATCCCGTCTCCAGAGAGTTTCACAACGTAGGGCAGGGTGGCGTTGGATAAGGCATAGGTGCTGGTCCGAGGGACAGCACCAGGCATATTGGTAACGCCGTAATGAAGGACGCCGTCCACTACGTGAATAGGGTTTGAGTGAGAGGTGGGACGGGTTGTCTCTATGCATCCCCCCTGATCCACAGAGACGTCGACAACCACGCTCCCGGGTTCCATGGTCCTGATCATCTCACGGGTCACCAGACGCGGTGCTCTGGCGCCTTTTAACAGGACCGCGCCAATGAGTAAATCGGCTGTTTTCACGGCATGGGCAATGTTTATGGGATTGGCACTAAGGGTCGTAAGCCGGCCGTGGAGGATCGGGTCCAGATACCGGAGGCGATCTGCGTTTAAATCCATGAGAATCACACGGGCGCCCATGCCGAGGGCCACCTGGGCCGCGCTGGTCCCCACTACCCCTGCCCCAAGGATGGTCACATCTGCTGGACGGACACCGGCCACACCGCCCAGGAGTTTCCCACGGCCACCATGTGTCTTTTCCAGACATTGCGCTCCCACCTGAACGGCCATGCGTCCAGCCACCTCACTCATGGGAATGAGCAGCGGAAGGCTCCCGTCAGTGCGTTCCACCGTTTCATAGGCGATACCGGTCACGCCCCGCTTTAACATTTCCAGGGTCAGGCCCCTTTCCGCAGCCAAATGGAGATAGGTGAACAACACAAGATCGGGGCCCATGAAGTCATATTCAGAGGGCTGTGGCTCTTTGACTTTTACTACCAGGTCTACATTCCACACATCCTCTGCGCGGGAAGCGAGCGAGGCTCCGGCTGCTTGGTATTCCTCATCCTTAAAGCCGCTTTCTTGGCCAGCCCCTGTTTCCACGCGCACCTGGTGTCCGCTTTCAACGAGTTGCCGAACCCCTCCAGGCATCATGGCCACTCGGCACTCATCCTGTTTGACCTCTTTGGGCAATCCAATGATCATGTTGCTCGCCTCCTTCCCGGTGCTTCAACGCCCCTGTCCACTGCGATTTGCCAAGAGGAGACGGGCTGTTGCTCGCTCATTTTGGGGCGTTGTTTGATCGGCCTACGGCGGACTCCAGTCCGCCTCCAGCGGATTCGCCAAGGTTTATGAGCAGAAAACGTCTCAATGAACCGCTCAAAGGAATTCCGATTTGGGCAACAACCCAGAGAGAATTGACCCTGGATCTGTTCACTTGCCGATTTTGCATTCCCCGCAACCGCAAACGGGGCAGGGTTCACGGATCCCCTGATCGGAGCCTTTGTCATCTGCTAGTACACGATCCACATAGACTTTGAAAGCATGACCGCACTCCGGACATAAGGCGTCAACTTTTTCATTCTCTTCTTCCATAATGAATTCCCCCGGTCACTCACTTTTTCTTGATCCTTTGCCAATTCAGGTTCGAACCGATGTTTGGGTTGAAACTCGGGCTTTCGGAAAGAACGTATTCTCCAAGGCTGTTGGCCCAGACATTGTCGTATCCGGCAGGCAGCTCCACATTCTTTTCCTCTATGGGGTTGTAATATTTGTCAACACCTCTAATGTACTGACTGAAATTGTCGGCGATTTTGTCATTGACTGCCTGCCTCTCGTAGTAGGATTTCATGGACATCTCGCTGATTTCGTTGCTTGTCTGACTGATAATCTTGCTTAGCTGACCAACGCTATGAATCTGCTGAATCTGTCCTTGAATCAAATACTCAACGACCTGGTTATATTTGGCAAACCACTTTGGGCTCAACTCGAAAGAATAGGCTATGGCCTGGAACGTCTTGGAATTCCCATCCAGTTTCCCTTTTTCTGCCTTAAATGAAAAGATGTAGTCTACATACCAATTGATATTGGTGGCCAGTCCGGCCATGGTCTGGATAGGAAAAGCCAGAGAGTGAACAACCGCGTAGAGCTCTTCCTCCATGGTTTTGCCTTTTTGGTTGTATTCAACACGTATTTTTGCCCCATCTGCTGACACAGATACACCAGGCTGTGACTGTGTCCCGGCCCCGACTGCTCTGGCAAGGTCGGGAAGGGATTGTTCATTGACGATTCGCAAGCCGGAGACATTCTGTCTGAACCGTGGGGCAACAATCTGTTTGAGGGCCTCCACCGGCTTTGCAGGGGGACGGACTTCATTTCCGAAATAGCGTGAACCAATGGGGAACATGGAGAGTATCATCTGATTGTTCGTCCAGAAAAAGGGTTGTGTGGGAAACACCTCGAATTCTTCTGTGCCCTTTGGATTCCAAACCCGAAAACCTGCTGAAGCAGGCATGCCAGGGTTGTCCAGTGCCCATTTGATGCCGCCCTCAAACTGCCAGTCCGACGGAATGAGCATGCGAAAGGCCTCTATGCCAGTACCCTGTCGGTCAAGGTAACTGAAAGTCTTGAACCGAAGCCCAGTTTCCATTTCACTGGCTGATGAACCTGACGGCTTGGCGGCCTTTCCCCTGTCTCCAGGCTCATCGGGTTTTTCACCACATGTCAAGCTGCTGCTGAGGAGCACCAAAAATGCCACAAGCACCATCTTTTTTCCCATGGCCAGACCTCCCAATCACATTGTCCTTGTTGTTCCAAACTATGACGGTTTGGCGGGGGATGTCAACTGGTTAGTGGCCTTATCCCACAAGATGGCCAAACCACAGAAACCGAAAGGCCTCCTTCTGTTACAGCCCCGTAAGAGACTAGATGGCTCGATGTTTCTAAAAGGGCGTGTGCACATGGTCGGGCCATCGCTGTGAAAAAAACATGTTGCTATCTTCCACAGAAGTATTATAGTGTGTTCCTGACTGCTTAACGCCATGGCGGGACTGTCCTGAGTACAGGTTCTGATGGATCCTGCCATTGAGTTCTCATCGATCACTGCCCCCCCATCGCTTTCAGCAATCCTCTGAAATTGCGGTAGCACGACAGGTTGGCGACGACGATGTGTTTCTGCCAGTCTTATGCGTGCTGGTGCCGTAACTTCAAATTAGGACAGATGGTTGCCCTGCGGCTTGCACCTTGACCTGTAACCAGGTTTCTGCATGAACGGGTATTTCCTCGTCGCATTGAGCCACGTTGACGGATGGCGTTTTTCGTCATTTGACACCTTGTTGCGGTGGGGGAATGAGCCGTTTCAGAAGCGAAAATTACGAAGGAGAATAGGATGTCTTTTGAAAATCTGGAGTTGATATTTCCCATCCTTAAGGCCCTTAAGGAATGCGGTTATACGGCGCCCACGCCCATCCAGGCCAGGTCCATCCCCAGAGTCCTGGAAGGGCGGGATCTGATAGCCTCTGCCCAGACAGGCACCGGGAAGACCGCAGCCTTTGTCCTGCCAGGTCTGCAACGCCTGAGCGCTCCCTGTCCGGGCCGAAAACGTGGTCCCCGAGCGCTCGTGTTGACCCCTACCCGTGAGCTGGCTGAGCAGATCACGCAATCCGCCCGTGTTTATGGTAAATACCTGCGTGTAAGAAGCACTTCCATTGTAGGCGGAATGCCCTACCCCGGGCAGCTCAGGGCCTTGAGTAAGGCCCCTGACCTTGTCATCGCAACACCTGGGCGCTTGCTTGACCACCTTGAACGGGGACGGATCAATCTTTCGGGTCTGGAATTGTTGGTCTTGGATGAGGCCGACCGTATGCTCGACATGGGATTCATTGAGGACGTGGAGAGGATCGTTGACAGTGCTCCCTGTAGCCGCCAGACGCTTCTATTCGCCGCCACACTGAACAACAGCATTGTCAGACTGGCTGGGCGTCTTCTGAAGCATCCGGAACGTGTTGAAATTGCAGCCAGAAAAGCCACTCATAAAAGTATCGAGCAGCGCCTGCATGTGGCCGACAACCTTGCCCATAAGCACCGTATGCTCAAA
>Ga0272444_10001766_pt1 | contig 20490 bp, 18 predicted proteins | sample SSMForm13_FD_201033 | JGI IMG/M metagenome (GOLD analysis project Ga0272444, IMG submission 201033) | Marine sediment archaeal communities from Little Sippewissett salt marsh, Falmouth, MA, United States - SSM-Form-13 | ecosystem: Environmental > Aquatic > Marine > Wetlands > Sediment ... | reverse complement strand
GAAGGGATCTTGGAGAGAACGAAAGACGCCATAGAACATCGAGGAACATCCTACACAGAAATGGCTGCAACTGGTACAATTGCAATGCAAAAAGCCATTCAGAAGCAAACTATGGAATATCTCAAGATTGTCTTCCCACTTGCGTTGATCTTTGTTTCTGTTGTACTGCTCTTCTTCCACAGAAGCATTAAGGGAGTTATCATTGCCTTCTTGCCACCAGCATTTGCTCTTGCTTTAACATTTGGAATAATTGGTACGATACAACCTGCCTTGACAATGCTCTCCATTTCAATATGCGCACTTTTGATGGGGCTTGGTGTCGACTATTCGATTCACCTCATGAACCGATTTGCTGAGGAGCATACTATAGAAGATAAGATACAAAGAACGGAAATAACATTGAGATCGACAGGAAAAGCGGTTCTACTTTCTACAATTACCACCATGATAGGATTTGGTTCATTAATGATTTCTAGTATGTCACCAATGGTTACCTTCGGTTTTGCCTGTGTTATTGGCATTCTTTTCTGTTTCATCTCTGCCATCATACTTGTTCCTTGTCTTGCAGTCATATTGAAATTCGAGAAAAATGGACATATTCCAAGCTGGAAGAAATTTGCACTATTTACACTTAATAACAGAAAAAGAATTATTGTTATTGCTTGCTTTTTTGCAGTAATGTCGCTTATTCTTTTACCGCAGATAAAAACAGATGTTAACTATCTGGACATGGCTCCTGAAGGCATAACTGAGATAGAAAAACTGCGAGAATATTCTGCCAATTTTGGTAGCGGAGTGAACTTTAATGCATTGTTTGTTGAAACTGACGCTCAAGGTCTTACCTATCCTGAAACGCTGGACGCTATCTACGAAATGGAAGATAAAATAAGGGCTGAAGGGGTAAACGCATATTCATTGGCTGACGAACTAAAGCACATGTTCGATATTCTTGAAAGAAAGACAATCGTAGGCAAATTATCTGAACTCGTTGACGTTGATAAGATTCTCTTTGATCGGATAGCAAAAGAAGGGCTGATTGATGAAGACTTTTCAAAAACGATTGTTCTTGTGTATGTACCTGTTGAAAACAGTATAGAAAGCATAGAGAAACTCGTTAACAAAATCAATGATATTACATCAGAAACAACTCTACCACATGGCGGGAAAGTGTCTTATCTCACTGGTCAGGACGCGGTCAATGTGGCCATTAACAAAAAACTTGCTGATGAGCAAACTCGCTCGATGATCATTGCAATATTGCTTGTATTGGCTGCATTAATCATCATCTTCAATTCGTCTAGGTATGGATTTTTGACTATGATTCCAGTAGCTTTCATTCTTATTTGGGAGCCCGGGTTCTTAGTTGCTTTGGATATCCCATTATCTGTTGTGACGATTTCCATTGCTTCTATCATGATAGGCATAGGAATTGACTATGGGGTCCATATTACACAGAGAATACGAGAAGGACTTGCTAAAGGTTTAACAAAGTTCGAAGCGACAAGAATGGCAGTTGAACGAACAGGTTTGTCATTGGTCGAAGCGGCGTTGACAACTGCAGCTGGTTTGAGCGCTATTTATTTTGTCAACATTCCAGCAATACAAGAGTTCAGTCTTGTGCTTATATTGATGACTGCACTTTCTTGCATAGCAGCTACTTTAATTCTACCTGTCTTCTTTGGTTTAAAATTTGTCAAATAAGCCTAGTTATTTTTTTCTATAGCGAATCATTGTTTTTACAAAAGGAATGTCAAATGCAATATTGCTAACCAGAATTATGAATGCTAGCATGAGCTCACCGTTAAATGCGGGGTTGCCAACAGAATATCCATTTTCAAACCAATGATGCAAAAATAGGAAAGAGACGACCACAGGCAATGCAACAAGAAGTGGAGTAAGTATCAATTCAGTTCTCAGTATCTTTGCCTTATTTTCGTCATTTTTCAAATATTCCATCGCTTTATCATTCATATTCTCACCAAGGATAGATGATAGGTTCCGGGAGTGCTATTCCAATATATTGTGCACTTAGCCATATGATAAGCAGAAAAATTGCAGGCAACATCTGAATCATAAAATCATCATCCAACCACCAGAATTTTTTAGCTTCTCCAATAACGGCACCTGCCGCTCCAACAATAGAAATTAACAACATCAGCCATATTGCTGCCTTGTACCAAGTGATCATAAAGAAAAACAAACATACTATAAACCCAGTGATATACACATATTTTTTTTCAAATCGATGCCTTACTTCACCCATGATTGGATCAGCGATACAAGCACACAGTATACAAGGTATTGCTATCTGTTGTGGGAACCGTAAAAGCAATAATAGTAATATTCCCACTGCAAAGAATACATAGCTGCCCGCCCTGTTTTTTTCATACATTCTCAATCCAAAGAAATGCTTGCTGTCAATCTTCCTACTAATTCGCAGATATTCGAGAATGATAGTAAAAATGACAATGCTTAGTGGCACCCAGAATTTAGCTAGATTGAGCCATTCGATATCGCTAGGTAAAATATAGTAAACTAAAAAAGTAGCCCCAAATGTATGAAACACGCGTCTGTACCAATGTACATCAAACTCGAGAGAATCTATTTTCTTTTTAATTTCTCTAGATTGACCTACTATTTTTTTCATATTAAATTACAACAAATAACGCTTATTTTTCAAGGGTCATGATGCCTTGTTTACTTCCGATTATTACTTCATCAACAAGCCCTACAAACAAACCATTTTCCACTACACCAGGAATGTTGTTAATATCGCGTTCCATTTCCCCTGGTTCTTCTATCCTTTCAAACGCACAATCCAAAATATAATTGCCATTGTCTGTGATGTATGGGTCGTCTAAGATTTTCTTCAATTCGACCTCGCACCCAAAAAGCTCTTCGATTGATTTTTTTGTCGAAGTCCAACCATATTTCAATACTTCTACAGGTAAATTAAAATCAATACCTAATGCTTTCACAATCTTTGAATCATCAATAATGATGATCTCTTTTTTTGAATTATAAGCAACAATTTTCTCCCTTGCTAATGCACCTCCGCCGCCTTTTATCAAATTAAGTTCAGAATCGACCTCATCTGCACCGTCAATAGTTAGATCAATTTCTGGATTTTCTTCTAAAGATGTAAGAGGAATTTTATACTCTTTGGCTAATTTTCTTGTACGCATTGATGTGGGTATGCCTTTTATTTTTAGACCGCCATTTACTTTTTCCCCAACTTTTTTTAACATATGTTCAACAGTAGACCCAGTTCCAAGCCCTAAAACCATACCGTCTTTTACATATTCTACTGCCTTTTCTGCTGCTAACTTTTTCATTTCTTCTTGTTCCAATAGTTCACCAAAATGTGTAATATCAAATGAGTACAAAAATTTATACTTAATATTTGGATTAAGGGCATGATACTATGTTATCTAAATGTGATGAACACGGATATTACCGAGATGAATCCTGCCCAGTTTGTGGTAAAAAAGGAAAATTCTTGATGAATGACCAAGAACTTAATGCACTGAGCAGAATCATGGCTGGTGCACTAAGACACTTTCCAGATAAACTTGGACTAATGATGGATGGTAAAGGCTGGGTAGATATCTCATCTCTCATCGAGGCTATTGGCATAAGCAGGTCTGGGTTTAATTGGCTTAGAGCGCATCATGTGGAGGCACTAGTGGAAACTGATCCGAGAGGTAGGTATCAAATTGATGGTGGAATGATAAGGGCAACATATGGTCACTCTATAGAAGTTGATCTTGACGATTTGCCCATTGCTGAAATAGATGCATTTTATTATCCAGTTACTGAAGAAGAAGCCGATATAATTGTTGAGGGCGGCCTATACCCCATTGATCGAAAGAAAGTACATCTTAGCGGAAGCATCGAAAAGGCGATAGAGGCTGGAAAAGTGAGAACAGATGCTCCACTTATTTTAAAAATCGATGGCTCAAAGGCAAAAAAAGATGGCATAAACATCTATCACGCTGGTAAAGATGTATATGTCACTGATAGCATCGAAGCCAAGTATATCTCTAAAGTAAAAAAATCAGAAATGAAAAAAGTCGAAGGAAAGAATTAATAGCTATCACAGAATTCAGCCAGTTCTCTTGTTTTGGGCTTGTAGCTCAGCTAGGTAGAGCAATCGGCTCTTAACCGATTGGCCTGGGGTTCGAATCCCCACAAGCCCGTTTTTTTAAATATACAAAATGTTACAAACAAAAATCTTCTGCAATTGTGTCGTATAAATTACAGTAAGATGTACAATAAAACAGCCGGTCAGTGTACAAATTGTTACATATACTTTTTCATATCACAAAACTGGTAGTTTTCATTTTTTTTAGATAGGCTTATATTGGTATTTCATATACAATTATTGGAACAGGAGGTGTTCTGTGAGGGATCCGATAGTTGAATTTGGAGAGCATGCGGGAAAGATATGGCAAACGCTGTACAAACATGGTTATCTAGATGGAGAAAAACTATTGGAGATAACGAAATTAACAGACTCCGAGTTTAATGTTGGCATAGGATGGCTTGCTAGAGAAGACAAAATAGCTAAAAAAGATCAATACGAATTAGATAGCACCAATTTAGAATCCAAAATTGGAACAAATGCTGGCAAAGTATGGAAAGTCCTTGATATTTGGGGCGAGCTTGATGTTTCTACAATAACAAGGTTAACTAGAGTGGATATGCAGGAAGTCTACTCTGCTATTGGTTGGTTGGCACGGGAAGATAAAATTTGTGCTGACTCAGAACTAGAAAAATTCTATCTAAAATAGATGCGTGTTACTTAAACATTTAAATACTATAAATTTGCCCTAATATGCGGGTTCAAAGTAGTGTGTAAACTGATAGATATTGATAGTAAGAGATAGTAGATGAAAATAGCAATGGTTGGCTGGGAATATCCACCGTTCAAAGCAGGCGGTCTTGCTACTCATTGCTATGGAATCACCCGTAGCCTCGCTGATAAGAATATTAAAGTAGATTTTTATATGCCCAAAACCAAGCACACTTCCACTAGCGATAAGCCTAATTTAGTAATAAAAGAGGTTGGAGAGGCTGAAATATTTCCTTATGATCGGCCAGACAGTAAAGAAATAGCTGGTAAATTTTATGATGCAGTTTACAGGTATAATGACCTCGTTGTTGCAAGAATAAAAAGAAATTTGAACGCTCGAGGTAAATATAATGCAATTCACTGTCATGACTGGCTTACTATGAAAGCAGGTATAACCTTGAAGGAAAGCACAGGAATCCCTCTTATTCTTACTGTTCATTCAACTGAATACGATCGATCTGGTTGGCTTCATCCTAACCAATGGTTTATTGATATTGAACGAGAGGGCATGGAGAAAGCTGATAGAATCATTGCTGTAAGTCATTTTACAAAGAGAGTTATTGTTGATAAATACGGTATCAATCCTGATAAAATCAGTGTTGTTCATAATGCAGTTTATCCAATTAAAGAAGGCCATAAAAAGGATATTGTTTTGTTCTTGGGTAGGCTTACTATTCAAAAGGGAGCTGAGTTCTTCTTAAAAGCGGCACAGAAAGTAAAGGACTATGAACCAGACGCTCGTTTTGTTGTGGCTGGTTTTGGAGATATGTTGCCTCGTTTGATAAACCAGGCAGTTGACATGGGCATTGCTGATAAAGTTATTTTTACAGGACGTTTAACTGAAGAAGAAGTCAAACATATTTATGGCATTTCAAGTGTATATGTCATGCCTTCGGTTAGTGAACCATTTGGCATTACGGCTCTTGAGGCTATTTCAGCAGGGACTCCTACTATTGCATCCAAGACTGCAGGTTTTTCTGAGGCATTCAAAAATTGCCTTCGCGTTGACTTCTGGGATACTAATGAAATGGCAAACAAAATCATATCATTGTTGAGATACGATTCGCTACACAGAACATTATCCTACGAAGGAAAACGCGAGATTGATCTGTTCACATGGGATCGCGTCGCCGAAAAGACAATAGACGTTTACAACGGAGTTATGTAATATGCCATCGGCATGTATTTATTTCGAGGTTCATCAACCAATGAGATTGAATCGTTTTTCTGTGTTTAACATTGGTGAAAAAAACAGCCCTTTGTCTCGTTATTTTGATAGTAAACTCAATCGAGAAATATTTGAAAAAGTAGCAAGAAAATGTTACCTTCCAACGAATAATTTATTGCTAAATTTGATAAACGAATTTGATGGGAAATTTAGAGTGTCATTCAGCTTGACTGGAACCTTTGTTGAATACTGTGAGCAATTCATGCCCAAGGTTCTCGATAGCTTTAAAGAATTATTTAAAACCGGTGCAGTTGATTTTATCGAAGAAACCTATTTTCATTCTCTATCCAGTCTGTATGACGATTTGAGTGAGTTTGAAGAACAAGTAAAAATGCATCAAATGATGATTAATAGGGTGTTCGGCTATAAACCAAAAGTTTTCAGAAATACAGAAGCCATCTATGATAATCGTATTGCAAAAAAAGTTGAAGAGATGGGGTATAAAGGAATCATTACTGAAGGAACAGAAAAGATATTGGGATGGCGCTCACCAAACTACATCTACAAATCTTCCAATGCAAACATGAAGGTGTTGTTGAGAAATTATTCATTAAGTGATGATGTAGGATTTCGATTCTCCGCTCGTCATTGGCCAGGCCATCCTCTCACTGCCGATAAATATGCTCGCTGGATGTCACACTGCGAAGGAGACTTGGTCAACCTATTTATGGATTATGAGACATTTGGAGAACATCAATGGACGGAAACTGGTATTTTCGATTTCTTGAGCCACCTGCCTGGAGAGATATTAAAATATCAAAACCTTGACTTTGTTACAGTGAGCGAGGCGATTGAGCGGTACCAACCTACCGGTGAGATTGATGTACCTTGGGCCATATCATGGGCAGATGAAGATCGCGATGTATCTACTTGGCTTGGAAATGATATGCAGCTTGCATGTTTTAATGAGTTAAAGAATATGAGGGCAAAAATAAAGGAACAAGGTAACCCTGCTTTATTACATACATGGCGTCTTTTACAAACATCCGATCATCTATATTATGTTTCCACAAAGGGACTCGAGGATGGCGATGTTCATGCATATTTCAATCATTATGATAACCCATATGATGGATTCATAAACTATATGAATGTCCTACAAGATTTAAAACAAAAATTGGATTAATCGGTGAGGAGAATAGCATTGAAAATTATTCATTTCTCGTGGGAGTTTCCACCAGTAATCTACGGAGGGTTGGGAACATTTGCCACTGAAATAACTCAAAAACAGGCATATTTTGGTAATGAGGTCACTGTCTTTTCGTTAAATGAAAACAACATCTATAAAATATATGAAAAATGGAATGGCATAGATGTATATCGGCCAAAAACTCTTGATTTAACAGATACATTCCGGCTTTTTGCTGATTATGAACTTAAATCCTGGGGGCCAAATTTCAAGTTTTTTTCGGATGTAATTAATTATAACACAATGTCTGCATCTCAACTTGTAAATTTACTTGTAGGGAAGGAAAAAAAATCATTTGACATAATCGATGCTCATGATTGGCTGGGTATAATTGGCGGAATGGTGGCAAAAAAAGAACTTGGTATTCCTTTGATGTTTCATGTTCACTCTACAGAAGTTGGCAGATCCATTGGACGAGGATCTCATGCAATAAAAGATATTGAATTTGAAGGCGGGCAGAATGCTGACTGTGTGATAACTGTTTCATATGCAATGAAAGACGAGCTTGAAAAACTAGGGTTCCCTCCACATAAAATAAGAGTATGTTGGAACGGCGTAGATCCAACTAAATATGATCCTGCTAAGATATCAGACGAAGATAAAAGTCAACTTCGAAGAGAATATGGAATTACTGATAAAGAAAATATGTTATTTTTTGTCGGACGTCTCGTTACGGTAAAAGGCGCTGACAATCTTGTTAAAGCAATGCCCAGTGTTCTTGAAGAATTTCCAAATACAAAACTTGTAATTCTTGGAATTGGAGATTTGGAATGGGATTTAAAATCTCAAGCAGAAAATCTTGGAATAAAAGAAAATGTTATTTTTAGAACAGAATTTGTTAGTGAAGAAGAACGTATTCTTCATTATGCTTCTTCAGATTGCGTGGTTTTGCCCTCAATTTATGAGCCATTTGGCATCGTCTGCACAGAATCGATGTCTATGTCAAAACCAACCGTTGTTGGAGCTAGGGGAACAAATGGTTTTCGTGAGCAAATCATACCTAATGGTGATAAACAATGTGGAATTCATATAAACCCTCACGAACCAAATGACATTGCATGGGGCATAAAACAAGTTTTACAATTGGATGATAAAGGAAAAAGAATGGGCAAAAACGCAAGAGAACGAGTACTTGAAGCGTTTAGCTGGGAATCGGCTACAAAGAGAACTCTAGATGTTTATAAAGAATTTCTTTAGATGAACTATTATGAGAGAATGGATAGTTACAAATGGCCTTGGCGGCTATGCTTCCCTTACACATCAGAATGCAAACACTCGTAAGTTTCATGGTCTCTTAATAGCCAGTTTGAATCCGCCAACCGAAAGATGGGTTTTTGTTTCAAATGTTTTTGATCATATCCAATTTGGGGATTACAGTTGCCATTTGAATGATATCAAAGGAAAATTTATGTTTGATCTTTTTCCATCATTTTCTTATAAGATTGAAGGAGCGAATATCAAAAAAACCATTCTTATGGAGCATGGGAAAAATACAACTATCATTAAATATGAAGTCAATACAAAAAAACCAATTACAATCGTTCATAGCCCTGTTATAAATTCCCGCCATTTTTATGATGTAACAAGTCAGAGAGCTCTCTCAGTCAAAAAGAATGTTTTTGAAAGTGGTGTTTATGTTAAGCCAGATAATACTGATAAAACGCTAACTATTATATTGAAAGATTCCTCATATAAACCATTGCATTACTGGGAGGAATTCTACTATCATAAGGATCGCGAAAGGAACGATTCCTGGATTGATAATAACATTCATATTGGTGATTTTTCTAAAAAAATCGATCAATCAGATACATATTATCTAATTTTAACTCTTGAAGATAGATGCGACGACCCTGCAATTATATGTGAGAAAGAATCGGAAAGAAAAAAACAGTTACTCTCACAGGCTGCCCTTCCAAAAAAATTTGAAAAACTTGTTTTATCTACCGATAATTTCACAGTAAAAAAAGGTGATGGAAAGTCGATTATTGCTGGTTATCATTGGTTCGGTGATTGGGGTAGAGACACACTGATAGCACTTCCAGGGACTACACTTGTAACAAAGAGATTTAACGATGCAAGACAGATTTTACTAGGTTTTAGCAAATACTGCAAAAATGGCCTTATCCCTAATGTTTTTATGGACCGAGATTCTGTGGCAGTATACAATACCGTTGACGCTTCGCTGTGGTTTGTTGACAGAGTCTATCAATATTTGAGATATACTAATGATGGGGCATTTCTTGATTGCATATGGGGGACTTTAGAATCCATTATTAACGGATACAAAAATGGAACCGATTATGACATTCACATGGATGATGATTTTCTTATCAGCCATGGACCTGGACTGACATGGATGGATGTAAAACTAGGTGACTACTATCAAACACCAAGAGATCGAAAAGCGGTAGAAATTCAAGCACTTTGGTACAACTCGCTTAGAATTATGAGCAATCTTTCACAGATCACTGACAAAAACGATGACTATTGTGATTTGGCAGAAAATGTTAAAGAAGGCTTTAACAGGCAATTCGATCAGCAATATGATGTGATTGATACCAAAGATTTGTCAGTAAGGCCAAACCAAATCTTTCTTGCATCTCTTGACTTCTCGATGATAAATGAACAGATGCAGGAAAAAATTGTCAAGGACGTCAAAGACAAATTAATTACTATTTTTGGCTTACGAACCCTATCTCCAGATGATTCAAGATATAAAGGAAACTATATAGGGGAACATCACCGGGATCTTTCCTATCATAATGGTGTTGTTTGGCCATGGCTTTTAGGACCATTTATCAAAGCATTTGTTAAAACCAAAGACCATGAAAAGAAATGGCGAACATATGCTCATGAAATATTTCTAAAACCAATGTTTAACGTGTTTGGTAAACAATGGGATGGTTCTATCCATGAAATCTTTGATGGAGATCCTGTTTATGCCCCAAGAGGATGTATAACACAGGCTTGGAGTGTTGCAGAAATACTTCGTGCTTGGGTAGAGGATATTGAAGAAATTCGCCCCTCATATGAAAAAACATTGCTACATGAAATACGCATTTAACACGTACTGTTGAATCATTCTGCTTGTATTGAAAAATGATGCATTTATTGCAATACAACTTCTCATCGTTCTAATCCAGTTATCTCTATCTTTGTAGAATTTGGGTATAATCCATTTTTCGAGTTTTTCATATAAATCATATCTGTCAATTTCATCATCAGATTCTTTTTCCTCTGTTTTTTCCGACCCTATTGCCCATCCTGTAATGTTCTCTACACATCCTTCGATCCACCAACCATCAAGTGTACTGAACTGTGGTACACCGTTGTGGGCTGCTTTCATCCCTGATGTTCCTGAAGCCTCTTTGGGTCGACGTGGGGTGTTTAGCCAGAGATCGACTCCTGCGGTCATCATTTTTCCTATGTACATGTCGTAGTTTTGAATGAAAACAATTTTTACTTTGCCGTTGATGATTTTCATGACTTCAAAAATTCTTTTTATACTATCTTTACCAGACTCATCTTTTGGATGGGCTTTTCCAGCATAGATTATCTGTATCGGACCCGCCTTTTCAGCGATGTCCATCAGTCTATTGGAGTCAGATATCAACAGATCTGGTCGTTTATATGCGGTTTGTCTCCTGGCAAAACCTATCGTGAAATCCCCATAATTCATATCGGCGTTATATTGCTCATTAACAAAGTCAATAAGTTTTTTCTTAGATTTCATGTGGGCATCCCATATCTCACGTTTGTCTACGCTAAAAGTAGCTCTAAGAATATATGGATCTGAACGCCATCCTGGCATATGTTTATCAAATAATTGTTGAAACGACTCTGAAACCCAAGTGGGCGTATGAACGCCATTTGTAATGGAATCTATGGAATAACCTGGGAACATCTCTTGTGAGACCTCTCCATGTTTCTTTGCAACACCGTTAACATAATGACTAAAATAGAGTGCAAGCCGAGTCATATTAAGTTTATTTTCAAAGGTAATAGCATCTAAAAGAGACTCGGGGAGTATATTCCCAAGCATTGGTTTGGCGAAAGAAAGGTCAAATTGGTCATGACCTGCAGCAACTGGGGTGTGAGTTGTAAAGACGCACTGCTCTCGGACCTTTTCAATATCCTTTAATTTACGATAAAGTTCAAGAGTACTAAGAGCGGCATGTCCTTCATTCATGTGATACTTGTCAATCGTAGTATATCCAAATGCTTGTAGTGCACGAACGCCTCCAATGCCAAGGACAATTTCTTGTGAAAGCCGATACTTATTATCGCCGCCATACAAATGTTTTGTAATTTCCCTGTCCTGGTTGCTGTTTCCTTCGATATTTGTATCAAGGAAAAAGACAGGAACAATGTATCCGCTAACTCCTTTAACTGGGTAATGCCAACTACGAACATTCACTGTTCTTCCTTCTATCGTCACGCTTGTTTTACTGGGAAGTAAGTTAAGAAATTCAGGGACAGAAAAATTTATTGGTAGTTCTATTTGGTTGCCATTTTCGTCTATTTTTTGATAGAAATAACCATGTTCAGAGAGTAGCGTAACACCTACGACAGGAATATTAAGATCGGCACATGATTTAATAGTATCGCCTGCTAGAATGCCAAGACCGCCACTGTATGTAGGTATACGCTCGTCAATTCCAATTTCCATTGAGAAATAGGCGATCTTTGGTTTTCCTCCTAAAGCAACGATTGTCTTTCCTCTGGCTATATTCTCAGTAGATGCTGTCTCCATCCTTTCTCAATCCACCACTCAGTGTAATTACATATCTTTTATAAATTATTTCATAAATTTATTTTTTCAAACGACGAGGGGTTGTATTTATAAGCCCGCTAGAAATATAGAATGGCAAGAAAATTTAATATGGTGGTGTTAAAACGGCTGAAAAGACATGCAGTCTCTGTAATCGCAGGATATCATTGAATGAAAATTTATCCGGATTAGTATTTAATGACGAACATTTTTTGTGTGAAGATTGTTGCAGTACCAATTCTGAAGAAGACTTATCAAATTGGACAAAAACTGTTATGCAAGATCCACATAATGGGATGCCTATTGCTCTTTGGTTGATTCATGAGCAAAACAAAAATAAAACAATGATGACTGTAGGAAGATAAAATATATTGCCTATTTTCTATTGACAGCCATATGCCATTCGGTGTAACAAGCTATCCAAATTAAAGACAGCAGCTTCCATTCTGGCAAAAATACTTAGTATTAATTATCGCACTTATATTGACCGCTCTTTTAGTGATTGTTCTGGTGGCATTAGGTAGAAAAAAGAAGAAATAAATCCGAACCAATCTCCTTTTTCTTTCTTTTTATTGCATAATGTAGAGTTTTTATGAAAATCCTTTTTAGAGTATAGTTGATTTGGCAGATTATGTTTATCGTAAAACTCGGCGGAAGTGTTATCACCAACAAGGCAAAACAATGCTGCTTTAAACAAGAGATCATGAATAATTTATCTAAGGAGATTAAAAAAGCAGATCAACAGCTCATTTTGGTTCATGGCGCAGGGTCATTCGGGCATGTTCTGGCAAAGCAGTATCGATTGAATGAAGGATACAAAACCGACGATCAACTTCAAGGATTTTCACTTACACATGCCATGGTTCAACAACTAAACTCGCTCGTTCTCAAGTCATTGCATGACCACGATATTGAAGCTGTTGCCGTTTCTCCGCACTCCATACTAAAACTTGATAGCCACAAACCAGCATCTACTAATTATGCAATCTTTAAAGAATATCTAGATTGTGGATTTACTCCGGTTGCCTTTGGTGATGTAGTATTAGATAAAAAAATTCGTTTTTCAATTTGTTCTGGCGATCTTTTGGTGCAGATGCTTGCAGAGCAATTCAAACCAGAAAAAGTTATATTTGTAATAGATGAGAATGGGCTTTATACGTCAAACCCAAAACAGGATCCAAAGGCAACATTGATAGACTCGATGACATCAAACGAATTGGATGCACTTTCCACCACAATAGACGAACATGCTGATGTTACCGGAGGCATGAAGGGTAAGATTGATACGATAAAACATATTGCCCGTCTTGGTGTTGATACCGTGTTACTAAATGGTAATAAACCAAATAGGTTATACAATATACTTGTTGGAAAGGATGCGATATGTACCACTATTCATGGGGGTAAGAAATGAATCAAACTGAAAGCAGAAAAGACGAACATGTAAGAATTTCAATAGAGAAAAATGTAGCATCCGATCACAATTGCTGGGATGACATAAAACTCGTTCATAATGCATTACCGGAGATTAACAAAGAGGAGATCGATCTTTCTACAGGGCTATTTGAGAAAAAAATGAAGGCGCCATTGATTATTGCAGGTATGACTGGCGGATATCAAAAAGCCAAAATAATAAATGAAAATCTTGCCATTGCAGCAGAGAAATTTCAGATTGGTATGGGTGTAGGTTCTCAACGATCGGCATTAGAAAAGCCATCATTAAAAGATACATATGGTATTATCAAAGATTACAATATTCCATTGCGTTTTGCTAACATTGGCGCTTCGCAAATAGTTTTATGGGGTCATAAGAAAACATTAGATAATGCACGACAAATGATTGACATGGTTGACGCTGATGTTTTTATTGTTTGCTTAAATTTTTTACAAGAAGTAACTCAACCCGAAGGTGAGGCACACGCTAAGGGTTGTTTTGATGCGATAAAGAATCTTGCCGAAGATCTTGGCATCCCTGTGGTTATTAAGGAGTCTGGTGCCGGTATCTCTTATGATGTTGCTGAAAGACTTTTAAAAACAAAGATTGCCGGAATTGACGTCGGTGGTGCAGGCGGCACATCGTTTGCTGCAATAGAACATTATCGATCATCTATGATCGAAGACTCACTTCATGAGCGTGGTGGTAAAACATTTTGGAACTGGGGCATTCCAACACCCACTTCCATTCTTGAAGTTGGAGATGCAACTGATTGGAAACTTCCTATAATTGCAACTGGCGGCATTCGAAATGGTCTTGATGCAGCAAAGGCTTTGGCACTGGGCGCAAATTGTGCAGGAATTGCGCATGCCCTTCTCGAATCAGCAACTAAAAGCAAAGATGCAACAATTTTTGAGGTTGATGCTATTATTAAAGAATTACGGGCTGCCATGTTTTTGGTGGGGGCGGATACGGTTTCAAAGATGAACGATGTTGGTGTAGATCTATGGATTTAAATCAGGAATTGTCAAAGCGAGTTGATATTTTTAATAAAGAACTAGAGAAATATTTGAAGAATGGGGCGCCTAAATTGCTTTACGATGCCGCTCGCCATCTTCCATTAGCTGGCGGTAAAAGATTGAGACCATGCATTTCTATGCTTTCTTGTGAGGCTGTATCAGGTAATGCAGAACAGATGATGCCGTTAGCTACGTCTGTAGAACTCCTTCATAATTTTACTCTTGTACACGATGACATCATGGACAAGTCTAAACTGAGAAGAAATCTACCAGCGGTTCATATAAAATTTGGAGAACCAACGGCTATCATGGCGGGAGACCTTCTTTTTGCTAAATCCTTTGACGTCATGCATGATCTTTCTGTAGAGTCATCTATTTTCAAAATCTTAGATCAAAATCTTGTAAAATGTGTTGAGGAAATATGTGAGGGTCAACAACTTGATATAGAATTTGAGCAAAGAAAAATAATTGCAGAAAGAGAATATCTCGAAATGATACGAAAAAAGACTGCAGTATTGTTTATGCTTTCTGCCAAAGGCGCGGCTATTGCATGTGGTGGAACAAAAGAAGAAATCAATGCATTCAAAGAGTACGGTACTTCGCTGGGTTTGGCATTTCAAATATGGGATGATTATCTGGATATTAGTAGTGACGAGAAGACTTTAGGAAAAGATATTGGAAATGATATTAGAAACGGGAAGAAGACACTTATTGCTGTTCACGCACTCAATAATGCTGTTGGTAGTGATAAAAAAAATCTAGAAAAAATATTTGGAAATCGTCATGCAACTGAACAGGAAGTTAAACAAGTTTATGATATATTTGAAAAGACAAAATCTGTGGAATATGCAAAACAGACTGCATTGAGCTATTGTGCAAAGGCAAAAAAAGCACTTGATGTTTTGAAAGATTCAGATGCAAAAGCCGTTCTTCTTGAACTTGCAGATTATTCAATAAAAAGAAAGAAGTAGGTGAAATGTCAAAAGATAAAATACACCAAACGGCAAGGATTTATGCACTACAGAACGCAATTCATTTTGGAGGAAAGGCAGATAGCAAAGCAGTTATTGGTAAAGTTATCGCTGTGCTAAGAAAAGATGGTTTTCCCCCTAAGAAAATCATTCCTGTTGTAAATTCTGTGATAAGTGATGTTAATAAAATTTCAATTGATAAACAAAAAGATGAGTTGGAAAAAACTGCTCCTGAGCTGTTGATAAGAGAAAAAAAAGAAAGAGATTTTTCTTTACCTCCGCTTCCAGATTCTGTTAAAGGAAAGGTTGTTACGCGTTTTCCCCCTGAACCAAACGGATATTTGCACATTGGACATGCAAAAGCTGCTATTGTTGATTATCGGTATGCAAAAATGTATGACGGAAAGTTTATTTTAAGATTTGACGACACCAATCCAGAGAATGCACAAATTGATTTTTATGATGCACAAAAAGAGGATCTGCAATGGCTTGGTGTTGAATGGGATGAAGAATATTGCACGTCAGATCATCTTGAGAAACACTATAAACTGGCGGAACAGTTGATTAAACAGGATGATGCATATATTTGCACATGTTCATCTGAAGATATAAAGCACGGTCGTTATCATGGCAAAGAATGCAGCTGCTGTGGTAATGAATGTGGGGACAGCATGGAATTATGGAAACAAATGCTTAATTCTTCTTTTGATGGTGCAGTTCTTAGATTACGCGGAGACATGACATGTTCAAATACTGCAATGCGTGATCCAACATTATTTAGAATAATTGATAAACCCCATCCTTTACAAGGCGATAAATATCGAGTATGGCCAACGTATGATTTTGCTGGTGCCATTGAGGACAGTATTAGTGGCGTTACACATCCTTTTAGAACCAAAGAATATGAGCTCCGTGACGAATGCTATTTTAGACTTCTTGATCTTCTTAAATTGAGGAAACCACATCTCATGGAATTTGCCCGTCTTTCTATAGCAGGTATGCCTGTTTCCAAACGTAAAATAAAGCCGTTAATTGAAAAAGGAATGGTTTCTGGATATGATGATATTAGACTGCCCACACTAAGGGGATTGGAGAAAAGAGGTATTTTGCCAGAAGCCATAAAACAATTTGTTTTTTCGCAAGGCATTTCAAAAGTAGAATCAACAGTTACGTTTAGTTTAGTAGAGGCATTCAATAGAAAAATAGTTGACCCAATTACTAAAAGATATTTCTTTGTGCAAAATCCGATAAAACTTGTTGTTGATAGTGCTCCGGTAAGGGAAAAATCAATACGACTACATCCAACTGATGAAAAGCTTGGAAGTAGAATCATAAAAACTGGTAGCATATTTTTCGTTCCGAAAGAAGATATTAAAAAAATAAAAGTAGGCGATATCTTAAGATTAAAAGACCTTTATAACGTAAAGATTAAAGAAAAAAACAATGAGATTTTTGCGGAGTATGCTGGTGAGAATTTAATACCTGACTCGGCAAAGATTCAATGGACAACCGAAAACTTTGTTAAAATGAGCGTTTTTGTTCCAGGACTTCTTTTCGAAAAAGACAAATACAATCCAAACAGTCTTGGGGAATTAAAAGGGTACGCGGAGGAGGCAGTTTCTTCAATAAAAACTGGAGAGATTGTACAATTTGAACGATTTGGATTTGTGAGAATTGAAAACAATAATAACAAAACAATCGGTTTTTTCGCACATAAGTAAACTTTTTAAGTTATCAAATGATTTATTTTTTGCTATTGGGATGCAAATAGCTAAAGGATGGGATGAAAAATGCACAGTCCTAGAAAGTTATTATTAGGTTTAGCTCTGAGTGTAATTGCTGCATATTTCTTTGCAGAAATTGCCGTAGCCGCTTCAAACATTAAATCACCAGATCTTAATACCATAGGCATTTCTATTGCGATAATAATAGCTGCAATAGCAACAATCATTGCAGTACTTACAGCTGGTGGTATCAAATATGTTACACCTGAGAATGTATTGGATACAGATGTTAGAAAAGGCCTCTATGAATACATTGATAATTACCCCGGCTCTCATCTTAGGGAGATTGCTCGGGAACTTGATTTAAAACCAAGTAATGCAGCATGGCATTTGCGAAAATTAGAGCAGACTAACCTAGTCAGAAGCAGGATCATTGGTGGAAAGAAGGTTTTTTACCTGGTAGAGGGCGGCATAGAGGCAAGAAAAGAAGCTATTGCTGAGTCTATTTTGAGAAACAAAAACGCTCGTGATATCATGTTATACCTACAAGATAGCCCTGGAAAACATCTCTTGGAGATTGCACACGCTTTAAATCTTAATCACCACACAGTAAAATGGCATATTAAAAAAATGTATATGGCAGAATTAATCGATGGTGACACTTCCAACTCTGCTTATCCAATCTATTATCCAACAGAAATTGGTTCACAAGCTGTTCAAAACTTTTCAGATCATCTTAAAAAACCAGGAAGGGCTGCTTAAACCCTACCAACATCTGTTACTTCCGCACTGTCAACGTTTTCTACCTTAGAAATAAGTTCAACAACGGGATCCAATCCACCTTGATCATCAGGAACTACAACTGTAACATTTAGACCTTTAAGCCCAAAAGCAACAGGTTTAACTTCTATATTCCCAACTTTTGCCGGTAGTTTAACCACATTTTTAATGTCACCCATCATTTTCTGTAGTTTATCATCGCTGATAACTTCAGCAGGCATTACACGTATAAGGGCTATCACTTCTCCCATTGTTATTTCTCCCTATGGTCCTGTGAATCCACATTTTGGACAAATGTATTTCACACTTTGTTCTCTACAGCTGTTACACCGTCCAACAACAGTATCGCATGTTGGGCATGGAAATGTTGTAGATCCTTCTTTTAATAGCCCTTTTCCACATGAAATGCATCTTTCTGTCTGTCTCATAGGATAGGCTGAATATTATATCTATTATTAAAATGTGACGACGATTCTTACCATATAAAATTCACTCATGTTTTTTGACAACATCCATTGAAAAGGAGGCAACCGATTTAAAAATCCGATATTGAAAGATAGCACCGACTATTAATCCAAGATAATATATCACAAATCTAAATAATAATACAAATACGCCGAGTAGAGATGAACTAATAAAAAGACTATACAGTGCTGCCGTCCCTCCCTCAGAAATCCCTGCACTACCTGGAGTTGTAGGCATCATTACGACGATGATCAGTAAGATTTGCGATGCGGTTGATTCGATAATGTGTGGTCCCAAGCCAAGGCCCATGAGAAGTAGCGGCGGTACCAACCAACCTATTGCCCAAAAAAGTACAGTAACTATTCCAGCAATAAAAAACGTTTTTTTACCTTTAGTGAGGAAAAATGTCATACTATTATGAAAGTTGTCAACTTCAGTACCAATTCGCTTTATCGTCGCATCTGTTTTTTCTTTGTTTTTTGAAAATCTTCCTAATTTTCTTCCAATAAATTTGAGAAAGGCTTTGGTTTTTTCCGGTCGTAAAAGTACATAAAAAAAGATGACAATTGCAATAAGAAAAACTGCAACGGCAATCGAGATCCCTATCTGAAGTGGGCCAACGTCAAAATAGTTACGTAATACTAAAAAGGCAAAAGGAAAACAGATAAGTAAGAAGATAACATCAATCAACCGTTCGCCCAATACCACAGCAGTTGCACACCCAGTGCTTAACCCCTCTTTATTTAGTAAATATACACGAACGGGCTCTCCGCCTGCCATCGATGGGGTAATATTAGCTAAGAAAAGATTGGCAAACACAATTTGTGTTGATTTCCAAAGCCCAATTTTAGTAGAGGTTTCAACGGAATTACTCAAAATTTTTATCCGCAATCCCCACAACATCCAATAAACAAACTCAATTGCTATTGCAGCAATAAAGAACTCATATCTGATGTTAGTGTTAGAAAGATAGCTAATTGTTTCAGCATCTAATGTAAAAAAAAGGATAATAATGATAATAGAAATGCTCAATGTCAAACTAATTATAATTGGAAGTTTAATTGTTTTTGACTTCCCTTTTTCTTTATTCACAGAACTGTAAATTTAAGGATGCTATATTTTTCTTGTGGTTATTTTAAAAAAATAGAATCACTCATTTAAAAAGGAGAAATTGCACAATTTCTCCAGGTCTAAATTTATAAGAAAAATCGCCTTTTATCAATGGGATTTTATGTAAAGTTTCATCATCATCCAACCTATATGCCTTAGTAACTTTAGTATTCAGAGGTAATACAACTTTTTGTTCCTTACCTTCAACTTCATAACATCGCAACAGAAAACCATCTTTATGAGGATGCATGCTTGAGATAATAATTCCTTTTACATCTTTTCTAAAGAGTGATAATTCCTTGAGATCTCCAGATCCTTTTATCTTTTTAATCCACAGGGGATTATTGATTTCCAATCCTTGCTTTACTCCATCTTCTATATTATTAACATCAAGTAGTAAAGAATACTCAAATCTATGCTTCCCTCTTTCCCAGCAAAGAGCTTCTTTTAATATTTGGAGATGTGCATGAAAATGGCTTTTCAAATTCATAGTTCCAAAACCATTGACATCCCCTTCGGTTGACCATTCCCTTAAAAGAAGATTGTGGACCGGATACATAGCAAATTCAGCAATATTTAAATTCTCTCTTATATGTGAAAGTGCCTTACGTGCACATTTTACGATTTTAACTATATTCTTAACACACCATAATGCTAGCTGTGGTGAGAATAAAGATACACTTCTAAATAATATCAATCTACAAGTATTTCCTTTAAGATAATATCCAGGTATTCCTTTGTTCACAATCCCCGTGCTGTAGTTATTTCCGCGGTACAGTGCAACATTTTGAAATGCCCATATTCCATTTTCTTTATTTACTACATGGAATGGTTCTTCTCCTATCCATTTACCATCGAAAGAAAATGGAAAACAGACATCAACTCGCTTATCTTTTCCTTTAAAATTGATATTAATATTGAAATCCACTCGTTTCTTATT
>Ga0272444_10001765_pt1 | contig 20492 bp, 20 predicted proteins | sample SSMForm13_FD_201033 | JGI IMG/M metagenome (GOLD analysis project Ga0272444, IMG submission 201033) | Marine sediment archaeal communities from Little Sippewissett salt marsh, Falmouth, MA, United States - SSM-Form-13 | ecosystem: Environmental > Aquatic > Marine > Wetlands > Sediment ... | reverse complement strand
GGGCCTGCCCGAGTGTTCGAGCGGGAAGAGGACGCCATGGCGGCGGTGATGGATCGAAAGATCAAGGATGGCGATGTCGTGGTGATCCGGAACGAGGGGCCAAGGGGAGGACCCGGGATGCGGGAGATGCTTTCCGTGACGGCGGCGATTTCCGGACTTGGCCTGAAAGTCGCCCTTATCACCGACGGGCGGTTTTCCGGTGGGACCAGAGGACCTTGCATCGGCCACGTTTCCCCGGAAGCGGCTGCCGGTGGGGTGATCGGCTTCATTGCGGAGGGGGAGCGCATCAGGATCGATATCCCGGGGAGAAAACTGGAACTTTTGGTTTCCGAAGAGGAGCTGGCCTCCAGACGTTCAGTGTGGACGCCCCCGGAACCGAAGGTCAGGCGAGGCATTCTGGGACGCTATTCGCGGCTGGTTCATTCGGCGGCCTCGGGCGCCATCCTGGATGAATAGGCGTTTTTAGAGCTTTTTGCTTAAAATTACATCGGGAATAAAGCCAGGGAGAAAAGGGATGCAGATGTCAGGCGCTGAATTATTGATCCAGGCTCTCAAGGACGAGGGTGTTCAGATCATGTTCGGTTATCCGGGAGGTGTGTTGCTCGACTTTTACAACGCCCTTTTCGGGAGTGGACTGCGCCATATTATGACACGTCACGAACAGGCGGCCGCCCATGCCGCTGATGGGTACGCAAGGGCCACGGGAAAAGTCGGGGTCTGCATGGCCACGTCGGGGCCTGGGGCCACAAACCTGGTGACGGGGATTGCCACAGCCTATATGGACAGCATTCCCATCGTTGCTCTCACCGGCCAGGTGGCGACACACATGATCGGCGGAGACGCCTTCCAGGAAGCCGATATCGTGGGGATTACCAGGCCTATAACCAAACACAGCTATCTTGTGACCAAAACGGAGGACCTGCCCCGGATTGTCCGGGAAGCCTTCTATATCGCAGGTACCGGCCGCCCAGGTCCGGTGGTGGTTGACCTGCCCAAGGATGTCCTGAGCGGGAAAGGAAAATATTCCAGGCCCGACAAGGTTGAAATCCGGGGGTACAGGCCCAGCGTGAATGGTCACAAGGGCCAGATGAAAAGGGTGCTGACAGAGATCCGGAAGGCAAAAAGACCGGTCATCTACGCAGGAGGGGGGATCATCATATCCGGGGTGGCGGAAGAATTGCTTCTTTTTGCTGAAAGAAACCGGATCCCGGTGACGACCACCCTTCTGGGGCTTGGGGGATTTCCGGGAGATCATCCGCTCTTCCTCGGCATGCTGGGCATGCACGGGACATATCAGGCCAACATGACCATTCATTCCTCGGATCTGGTCATCGCCATCGGAGCCAGGTTCGATGACCGCGTTACGGGAAATGTGGCCAAATTCGCCCCCGAGGCCAAAGTGGTCCACATCGATATCGACCCTTCCGCCATCAGCAAGAACATAGCGGTTCATCTTCCCGTGGTCGGGGATATCAGGGAGATACTGTCATCCCTGAATAACCTGCAGAAGGACGAGGAGCCGGTGTGGAACGAGATTCGGGAGAGCTGGCTGGAACGGGTGGATCAGTGGGGCCGGGAAAGACCCCTTGAATACGACCGGACGAGCAGCCAGATCAAGCCCCAGTACGTGATCGAACGTCTCAGCGAGCTGTGCCCGGACGATACCATCATCACCACGGAAGTGGGGCAGAACCAGATGTGGACGGCGCAGTTCTTCCGATTCCGCCATCCGCGGACTCTCCTCTCATCGGGCGGCCTCGGGGCCATGGGCTACGGTTTTCCCGCCGCCATGGGTGCGCAGTTCGCCTTTCCCGACCGTCTCGTTGTGGACATCGCCGGGGACGGCAGCATCCAGATGAACATCCAGGAACTGGCCACCGTTGCCCAGCACAACCTTCCGGTGAAAATCCTTATCCTGAACAACTGCTTCCTCGGCATGGTGCGTCAGTGGCAGGAACTGTTTTATGAGGCGAGGTATTCATCCACCTGTCTTGTTTCCAACCCCGATTTTGTCAAGATCGCCGAGGCTTATGGTGTCAAGGGGATCCGGATCGACCGGAAGGAGGACGTGGACGCCGGCCTTAAGGAAATGATGGAGCATGAGGGTCCTGTTGTGGTGAACTGCATTGTTGACAGGGAAGAGTGCGTTTTCCCCATGGTTCCGGCCGGGGCGGCGACGAATGAAATGATGTTCAGCTCGAAGAAAAAACAGGCAAAGAAACTCAGGGCGGTGAAATAAGGGCCCGCGTGCGGTGCGAGGTGAAGGATGAGGCATACCATCTCTGTGACGGTTGAGAACAAGTTCGGTGTCCTGGCACGGGTGGCCGGTCTCTTCTCCGGCCGTGGGTTTAATATCGAGAGTTTGAGCGTCGGGGAGACCCTGGACCCCTCTGTTTCCCGCATGACCATCGTCACACGGGGGGATGACAGGATCATCGAACAGGTGATCAAACAGCTGCGCAAGCTCATCGATGTGATCAAGGTGTCTGACCTCACCGGTACGAGTTTCGTGGAGAGGGAGCTGATCCTCATCAAGGTCAAGGCCAAGGAGAGCAGCCGGGCCGAGATCCTCAGGATCAACGAGATCTTCCGGGGCAAGACCGTGGACGTTTCACCTGACACCTACACATTTCTGATCACGGGTGATCAGGACAAGACCGACGCGTTCGTCCGGCTTGTCAAACCTTTTGGAATTAAGGAGATCGTCCGAACCGGGAAGGTGGCTATTGCCAGGGAGATCTGAGGGTGGAAAGTGGAAAGGAAAGAAGGAAAAGAGCTAAGAGATAAGTGCCAAGAGCCAGGAGAGAAGAGGTTATGTGGCTTATCGAAATAATTTAAGCTATGACAAGGGAAAATCAGCTTGCGGGAATTTTTGAAAGGAGCGAGAGCGCATGAAGGTTCTGACTGAAAAGGACGTGAAAAGCAAGGGTGGGTTCCTCAAGGGGAAGAAAGTGGCCGTCATCGGCTACGGGAGCCAGGGGCATGCTCAGGCGTTAAATCTCAAGGACAGCGGAGTGGATGTCATGATCGGTCTCCTTGAGGGCAGTTCGAGCCTGAAGGCCGCGAAGAAAGCTGGTTTTAAAGTGGGGACCATCGAGGAAGCCAGCGCCGCCGCCGATCTCATCATGATCCTTGTCCCCGACGAGCACCACAAGGATGTCTATGAGAAGAGAATCGCGCCCAACATGAAAAAAGATGCCGCCCTGGCCTTTGCCCACGGTTTTTCCATTCACTTTGGACAGGTGACCCCGGCCAAAACCACGGACGTTATCATGATCGCTCCCAAGGGCCCCGGACATCTGGTCCGCAGCGAATTCGTTCAGGGCCGCGGCGTTCCCTCCCTGATCGCCGTTTATCAGGATGTCTCAGGTTCGGCCAGGCAGATGGCCCTCGAGTACGCCGCAGGGATAGGCGCCGGCCGGGTCGGGATCCTGGAAACCACCTTCCGGGAGGAAACGGAAACCGATCTTTTCGGGGAGCAGGTCGTTCTCTGCGGAGGGGTGACCAGGCTTGTTGTAGCCGGTTTTGAAACCCTGGTGGAAGCTGGATACGCTCCCGAGATGGCTTATTTCGAATGTCTCCACGAGCTCAAACTCATCGTTGACCTCATGTATCAGGGTGGACTGTCCACCATGAGGTATTCCATCAGCAACACGGCCGAATACGGCGACCTGACCCGGGGGGACCGGGTCATCACTGAGGATGTCCGGGACGAGATGGCCAGCATCCTGGAGGAGATCCAGAGCGGAGAGTTCGCGAGGGAATGGATCCTGGAAAACCAGGCGGGACGCCCTGTTTTCACGGCCCTTGCCAAGATGGCTTCCCAGCATCCCATCGAGGAAGTTGGAAAAAGGTTGAGGGCCCTCATGCCGTGGCTCAAGGAGCAGGCGGCCGTCAAGGACAAGGACTAGACGCAGACAATGGCTTTGATCGCGAAGGAAGGATTCCCCGTCATTGCGATCCCGGGGGTTCTGACCATCCTGGCTTTTTTCTTCCTGGGAACGCCGGCCGGGATAGCCGGGGCTGTGGTGACATTGGGCACGGCCCTGTTCTTCAGGGATCCGGAACGCTCCGGCGATCCCCGGGAAGGGGAGATCCTCTGCCCGGCCGACGGTCGCGTGGTTGCTGTCGCCGAGGGTCCAGCGCCCAGCGGACTTGAGGATGGCGGTTCGAGGATCAGTGTTTTCATGAGCGTTCTAAACGTTCATGTCAACAGGATCCCCCTGGACGGCAAGGTCCTTGGGGTGCGGCATGTTCCCGGCGGGTTTTCCATGGCGCAGCTCGATGATGCGAGGATCAACAATGAAAGGACCGAGATCCTTATTCAGGATCCCTCGGGCCGCCGCTTCCTCATGGTCCAGGTAGCCGGGATGATCGCGAGGCGCATCGTCTGCCGGTTAAAGGAAGGAGACGAGGTGCGGGCCGGAGAAAGGTTCGGGATCATCTGTTTCGGTTCAAGGGTTGACCTTTACATGCCTCCGGGTTTCAGATCCCTGGTGGGGGTTGGAGACCGGGTCAAGGCCGGAAAAACCGTTCTGGCGGGTAAGATATGACGGAAGAAACCCAAAACACTGCCAAGGGCCGCAGAGCCATTTACCTGCTCCCGAACATCATCACGTCCCTGGCCTTTTTCACGGGGTTCGTCTCGGTGGTCTGGTCTCTGGAGGGCACCTATGCCAAGGCGGCCGTGGCCATCATCGTTGCAGGCGTTCTGGACGCGCTGGACGGGCGCATCGCGAGGCTGACCAAAACGACATCCCTTTTCGGGATACAGTTTGACAGTCTTTCGGATTGTTTTGCTTTCGGCGCCGCGCCGGCGATTCTCATGTACACGGCAGTCCTGCATCCTCTGGGGAGGTACGGCTGGCTGGGGGCCTTCCTTTTCATGGTTTGCGGAGCCCTGAGGCTTGCCCGGTTCAACGTTCAGGCTCAACGGGTGGGGGAAAAGCATTTTACCGGGCTGCCGATCCCGGCCGCGGCAGGAATGGTTGCCGTCACCCTGCTTCTGATCGGTGAGGATTCCCTCGATTCCGTAATGGCCAGGGCCGTGTTCATCGTGGGCGCCTATGTCCTGGGATTCCTCATGATCAGCACCATCCCGTACCCGAGCCTGAAGCAGGTGGTGATCCCGCGAAGGAAAGCTTTCCAGGTCCTGGCTTTCGCGGTCATCTGCCTCGTCGTCGCAGCCAATTACCCAATCTATTTTCTTTTCGGGTTCGGGATTTTCTACGTGGTTTTAGGGCCCATCCTGGGCCCGTGGATCGTCCGGACCCTGGGTTCGGGCGACATCAAGGAATTTGAGGTCTTTACCCTCGAGGACGAGGACGTCCTAGAGGAAAATTGAGAGGAGGTGATGACGCGCCATGGGGCTTAGTGAAGGAGACCTTACAAGGTCCGGATACGGCCGGAGAGGCGGGAAGCCGTCCATTTTTGGAACAGGCACAGCGCCGGTGGCGCTCACCCTCGCCCTTCCGGACACCGGGCCAGAAGGGGTCGCGGCCGGAAAATAAGGCCGGGGCCCGGGTTCAGGGATCGTGTCACGGAAGGAGAAAGAACATGTCTGACAAGATAATTATTTTCGACACCACTTTAAGGGACGGGGAACAATCTCCGGGTGCCTCCATGAACCTCGAGGAGAAGATCCGGGTCGCAAAGCAGCTGGAACGGATGAATGTCGATGTCATCGAAGCCGGTTTTCCCATTGCCTCGGAGGGAGATTTTGAGGCGGTCCAGGCCGTTGCCCGTACCCTCAAAAAAAGCGAGGTCGCCGGGCTGTGCCGGGCCAGCCGGAAGGACATCGACAGGGCCTGGGAGGCCCTCAGGGACGCGAAAAAACCCAGGATCCACACCTTCATCGCCACTTCCGACATCCACGTGAAAATGAAACTGCAAAAAACTCACGACCAGGTGAGAGAGGCGGCGGTGCAGGCGGTGCGGCACGCCGCTGCCTACACCCCCAACGTGGAGTTCTCTGCCGAGGACGCGGCCAGGAGCGATGTTGCCTATCTTTGCGAGGTCCTCCAGGCCACCATCGAAGCGGGAGCGAGGACCATCAACATCCCGGATACCGTGGGATACGCCATCCCCGACGAGTTCGGACAGCTCATTGCCACCGTCCGGGAAAGGGTCTCCAACATCGACCAGGCTGTGATTTCTGTCCACTGTCACAATGACCTCGGCCTGGCCGTGGCCAATTCCATCGCGGCTGTCCAGGCTGGTGCCCGCCAGGTTGAATGCACCATCAACGGGCTCGGGGAGCGGGCCGGGAATGCTTCCCTGGAAGAGGTTGTCATGGCCATCCGGACCCGGCGCGACCACCTGGACGTCCAGACCCATATCCGGACCGAAGAGATATCCAGGGCCAGCCGGCTGGTGTCGGGGATCACCGGGATCCTTGTTCAGCAGAACAAGGCCATTGTTGGAGCGAACGCCTTTGCCCACGAGGCCGGAATCCACCAGGACGGGATGCTCAAGGAAAAGTCCACCTACGAGATCATGACCCCGGAATCGGTAGGGATCAAGGAGAGCATCCTCGTCCTTGGCAAGCATTCGGGGAGGCATGCCTTCCGAAAGAGGCTCGAGGAACTCCATATCGATCTTGACGAGGACCAGATGGAAACGGCCTTTGCGGCTTTCAAGGGGCTGGCCGACAAAAAGAAGACGGTTTTCGACGAGGACATCGAGGCCCTTGTCGCCGATGAGGTTTTAAGCCTGCCCCAGCGCTACAGGCTGGTCAGCGTCAATTTTACCAGCGGCACGGGGATGGTTCCTTCCGCCACGGTGGAAATGGAGGTCGACGGGAAGGTCGCCACCAGCGCCGCCTTTGGTGACGGTCCCGTGGACGCCGTCCTCAAGGCCATCAGGAAGGTTTCCAGGAGGAAGGCCAAACTGCTGAGTTTCACCGTTTCCGCCATCACGGGGGGCGCGGATGCCCTGGGAGGAGTCACCGTGAAAATCCGGGAGGACGGCCACACCATCATCGGGCAGGGAGCCTCCCCGGACATCGTCGTGGCCTCGGCCCGGGCCTTCACCAATGCGTTGAACAAGCTTGTCTACCGGGAGAGGACGGAACAGGGAGAGAAACCCTCGCTGTAAAACAAAGTCCAGCGTCCAGAGAGGAAAGTCCAGAGTTGGGTTGATTTTCCCTTCTCTGGACTCTGGTCTCTAGACTCTGGACCCGAAATTGGGAGCCAACAATGGCCATGACCATCACTCAGAAGATCCTTGCCGCTCATTGCGGCCGGGATGAGGTCCGGCCGGGCGAGATCGTCATGGCCGATGTGGACCTTGCCCTCGGGAACGACATCACTGCCCCCATTGCCATCAGGATCCTGAGGGAAAAGGGGATCAAAAAGGTTTTTGACAAGGACAAGATCGCCCTTGTTCCGGATCATTTCGTCCCCAACAAGGATATTGCCTCGGCCCAACAGTGCAAGGCACTACGTGATTTCGCTGGGGAGTACGGGGTTACCAACTTTTTCGAGCTCGGAGAAACGGGAGTGGAACATGCCCTTCTCCCCGAAAAAGGGCTTGTGCTGCCGGGAGACCTCGTCATCGGGGCCGACAGCCACACGTGCACATATGGTGCCCTGGGGGCCTTATCCACAGGTGTCGGGAGCACCGACCTGGCCGGGGCCATGATCAGCGGCAAAGCCTGGTTCAAGGTCCCATCCTCGATGAAATTCATTCTGGAGGGAAGCCTCAGGCCCTGGGTCGGGGGCAAAGACCTGATCCTTTTCATCATCGGGATGATCGGCGTGGACGGAGCCCTGTACCGGTCCATGGAGTTTTCCGGGTCATCTATTCGCGACCTCCCCGTTTCCGGGAGGCTCACCATGTGCAACATGGCCATCGAGGCCGGAGCCAAGAACGGGATCATCCAGCCCGACGAGATCACCGAGGATTACGTCAGGGACAGGGCGCCGAGGAAGTGGAAGGTCTTCCAGAGCGATCCGGATGCTTCCTACGACAGGGTCATCGAGATAGACGTTTCAAGGATCGGCCTTCAGGTGGCTTTTCCCCACCTCCCTGAAAATTCCAGGCCCGTCGAGGAAGCGCGGGATGTTGTCATCGACCAGGTGGTCATAGGGTCCTGCACGAACGGTCAGCTTGACGATTTCCGGGCGGCCGCCAGGGTTCTCAAGGGGAGAAAGGCTGCACGGCGTGTCCGGACGATCATCATCCCCACGACCCCCCTGATCTATCGGCAGGCCATGGAAGAGGGTCTTTTCGACATTTTCCTCTCGGCGGGGGCCATCATCAGTCCTCCCACCTGCGGTCCCTGTCTCGGCGGCCACATGGGGATCCTCGCGGAGGGGGAAAGGGCGGTGGCGACAACCAACAGGAATTTCGTCGGGCGCATGGGACATCCGAAAAGCGAAGTGTTTCTGGCGGGTCCGGCCGTCGCCGCGGCCTCGGCCGTGACGGGAACCATCTCCTCGCCGGATGATCTGTGATCGCGCAGAATACAGAATTCAGAAGGCAGAATTCAGAATAGGAGAAGATTTCACCAGCGTCTATTCTGTCTTCTGACTTCTGGCTTCTTCTGGAGGAACCATGAGTGACCTGATAAAAGGTAAAGCGTGGCGGTTCGGGGACGACGTGGACACCGATGCCATCATTCCCGCCCGCTACCTGAGCACTTCCGACCCGGATCAACTGGCGGAGCACTGCATGGAAGACGCGGACCCCGATTTTCCCCGGAAGGTTGGACGCGGCGATATCATCGTTGGGGGAAAGAACTTCGGGTGCGGTTCCTCGAGGGAACATGCGCCCATCGCCATAAAAGCGGCCGGGGTCTCCTGCGTGATCGCGGGGTCCTTTGCGAGGATTTTCTACCGGAACGCCTTCAACATGGGGCTTCCCATCTTTGAATCGCGGGAAGCGGCGGACCGGATTCAGACCGGTGATATAATGGAAGTGGATCCTGCCACGGGATCCATCCGGAACATTACCAGGGATGAGACTTTCAGGGCCGAGCCCTATCCCGAATTCATGATGGACCTCATCGCCGCCGGTGGGCTTATCCCGTTTCTGCTCAAGGAGGGGTTCAATGACTAGGGGGACCAACGGTTACAATATTCTGGTTTTGCCCGGAGACGGGATCGGCCCGGAGATCATCAAGGAAGCCCTCAAGGTCCTCGACAAGGTGAGCCAGGCCTTCGGGACCCGGTTTGATTTCACCGAGGCCCTTTGCGGCGGAGTGGCCATCGACCGGGAAGGGGCTCCTGTCAGTCGCCGGACGATGAAGCTTGCCGAGGAGGCGGACGCCATTTTACTGGGTGCTGTTGGCGGACCGAAATGGGACAACCTGCCTACCGAAAAGAGGCCCGAGAAGGGACTCCTGGATCTCCGGATCGATCTGGACATGTATGCCAACCTTCGTCCTGTCAAGGTTTACGAACCCCTGGCCAACGCCTCGACTCTCAAGCGCGAGGTGGTTCACGGCATCGACATGATCGTTGTGCGCGAGGCGGTTTCCGGTCTTTATTTCGGCCAGCCACGGGGTGTCAAAAAGACCGCGGAGGGCCGGGAAGGTTTCAACACCATGAGGTACACCGACAAGGAGATCGAGAGGATTGTCCGCTTCGGTTTTGAACTGGCAATGAAAAGGCGGCGGAAGCTGACCTCCGTGGACAAGGCCAATGTCCTTGAGACGATGGCCCTTTGGAGGGAAGTCGTGCAGGAAGTGGCGAAGGACTTCCCGAAGGTGGAACTCGATCACCAGTTCGTCGACAACGCCAGCATGCAGCTGATTCGGAATCCCTCCCAGTTCGATGTCCTGGTAACGGGGAACATGTTCGGGGACATCCTGTCCGACGAGGCCTCCATGCTGACCGGTTCCATCGGCATGCTCGCGTCCGCCAGCGTGGGAGGAAAATCCGCCATGTTTGAACCGGTACATGGCAGCGCCCCCGATATCGCGGGGCAAGGTGTTGCCAACCCCATCGCCATGATCCTCTCCGCGGCCATGATGCTTGAGATGATCTGCCGGAGCCCGGAGGCCTCCCAGGCCGTCAACAGGGCGGTGGAAGAGGTGCTGGACGAGGGATACCGGACACCGGACCTTCTTGCGACCCTCATCGACCACAAGACTTTCTCCCTTAGTGACACGGTCTGGAATGAAGCCGGGGATGCCGTCAAGATTGTATCCTGTTCGGAAATGGGGAGGCTGATTGCCGATCGGGTGAGGGTGAGCTGAGAATGGAAAAGATCAGGGTCGGCATCCTCGGCCTCGGAACCGTCGGATGCGGAACCGTCAAAATTCTACAGGACAACGCGGGCCTTCTCTCCGATCGCATCGGGGCATCACTGGAGATCGTCGGCGTCGCTGTCCGTGACCTCTCGCGCCGCCGTCCGGTGGCCTTGCCCCCCGGAGTATTGACCTCCGACGCATGGGAACTGATCCGCGATCCCCGGGTACAGATAATCGTCGAGCTCATCGGAGGGATCGAACCCGCAAGGGAGTACGTCCTGCAGGCCCTGGACAACGGCAAGCATGTCGTCACGGCCAACAAGGCTCTGCTGTCCCAATATTGGGTTGAGCTCGTCGAAAGGGCCGAAAGGAATGGAGTATCCCTCATGTACGAGGGGAGTATCGCGGGCGGGGTGCCCCTGATCCGGACCATCAAGCACAGCCTGGTCGCCAACCGGATCCATTCGGTGACCGGAATCATCAACGGGACCTGCAACTACATCCTCTCCCGCATGTTCATGGAAAAACGTCCATTCCAGGAGATCCTTGTGGAGGCCCAGGAGGGGGGGTTCGCCGAGGCGGATCCGGCCATGGATCTGGATGGGATCGATGCCGCACAGAAGCTTTCGATCCTGGTAAACCTTTGTTTCAACATGGGGATCTCCTATATGGACCTTCCCTTCCAGGGGATCAGGGACCTGACTCTCCTGGACCTGGAGATGGCAGAGGAATTCGGATTCCGTGTGAAGCTTCTGGCTTCGGCCCAAAGAAAAGGGTCCACCATTGAAGCCTGGGTCCACCCTACACTGGTTCCGGTGAAGCATCCGCTGGCCTCCGTGGAGAGCGTTTTAAACGCTGTCTATATCGAGGATGACAATCTCGGGCCCTCCCTCTTGTCCGGACAGGGGGCGGGTGATCTTGCCACGGGGAGCGCCGTGGTTGCGGATATCGTTTCCTGTGCGAGGGACATTCTGTCCGGAGCCGTGGAAAGGGTTCCTGTCGGGGGAAGCCGACTCGGCGCGAAAGGCGAGGAACCTCCCCGGCTGGCATTGGACACGGTGAGCGAGTTCTATGTCAGGGTCTCCGCCAGGGACCAGCCGGGAGTTCTTTCCACCATTTCGGGGATCCTCGGGGAGAACGGGATAAGCATCAGTTCCGTTATCCAAAGGGGGCGCGAAACGGAAGCAGGTGATGGAGTCCCCATCGTGATGATCCTCCACGAGGCTCCCGGTTCGAAAATGACCTCAGCCCTTGCCCGGATCAATGCCCTTGAGGCGACTCTCGGAAACGGCTTTCTCATGAGGATCCTTCCCGGTCAGGAGATAAGGTGGCAGACACCTTGAAATACGCCGTCCTCCTTGGAGACGGGATGGCCGACCGGCCGATCCGGGAGCTGGCCGGGAAAACACCCCTCATGGCTGCCAGAACCCCGAACATGGATTCTGTCGCCCGGAACGGGACCGTCGGCACGGTCCGGACCATCCCTGAGGGGATGCCGGCCGGGTCTGACGTGGCGAACCTCTCGGTGATGGGTTACGATCCCGCGAAGATATATACCGGGCGTTCTCCCATCGAGGCTGCTGGAATGGGGCTTGAACTTGGGCCTGACGATGTGGCCTTCAGGTGCAACCTTGTCACCCTGGGGAAAAAGACCGGTGACGGGGTCAAGACAGATCTTTCCGGGACTCTTTCCCGGGACCTCGTCATGCTGGATTTTGCGGGGGGGCATCCTTCCGAAGAGGAAGCGGGGTCGATCCTTAAAACCCTTTCATCCCGTCTTGGAGTCGGGAGCGTCGCTTTTCACAAGGGGGTGTCCTACCGCCATCTCATGGTCTGGGAGAAAGGGGACGCCGGGCTCGAAGCGGCCCCGCCCCATGACATGACAGGGCGGGAGATCGGGGAAGGCTGGCCGGAGGGGGGAGCGGCGCCCCGGATCCTTGAACTGGAAGCGGAGTCGATCCGGCTCCTTGCTGATCACCCGGTGAACCGGAGACGGGCCGAGACCGGGAAAGAACCGGTGAACGCGATCTGGCTCTGGGGCCAGGGAAAAAAACCGGCAATGGAAAGTTTCCGGGATCGATTCGGGTTGTCGGGGGCCATGATCACGGCGGTCGATCTCATGAAGGGACTCGGGGTTTCGGTGGGTTTCGAGATCGTTAATGTGCCTGGGGCTACCGGCTATCTTGATACCGATTATGAGGGGAAAGCCCGGGGCGCCCTCGATGCCCTGGAAAGGGTGGATCTCGTTTACCTGCATGTGGAAGCGCCGGACGAAGCCTCGCACGGCGGTTCTGTCCAGAACAAGATCATGGCCCTGGAGGATTTCGATTCAAGGATCGTCGGCCCGGTTTTAGATGGCATGGGGAAGTTCGGGTCCTTCCAGGTCCTTCTTCTGCCGGACCATGCCACGCCCCTGGAATTGAAGACCCATTCCCGGGACCCGGTTCCCTTCGCGGTTTTCCGAAGCCCGGGAGAGAGGGGCTCGGGAGCGTTCTTCAACGAGGAGGACGCGGCGGCGGGGATGCGCATCGAGCGCGGCCATGAATTGATGGGGATGTTTGTCAGAGGAGAGATAGGGTAAGGGGAGGAAACAGCGACCGAAGGACGGGACGAAAATACAGGGGCACGACTTTACGACTGAAAAAAATCCAAACAAAGTGCCTTTTCGTTTCGTTGGATCGTCAAGTCGCCAGGTCGTCTTGTCGAAAGCTCATCCCCACATTGGACTTTACTTGCGGGAGGAGAAAGAAAACACATGGCATTGGTCGTCCAGAAGTACGGCGGGACCTCGGTAGGGGATGTCGAAAAGATCAGGCATGTCGCGAGCCGGGTCAAGAAGGCTCGGGACATGGGGCACAAGGTGGTAGTCGTGGTTTCCGCTATGGCCGGAGAGACGAACCGTCTCGTCGACCTGTGCCGCCAGATGATGAACTATCCCGACCCGAGGGAGTATGATGTTGTTGTCTCCACCGGTGAGCAGGTGGTTGTGGGGCTGCTTTCCATGGCCCTTAAAAAATCAGGCCAGGACGCCGTATCCCTTCTCGGGCACCAGGTGGCCATTTACACCGACGATGCACACACCCGGGCGCGGATCAACCATATCTCTGACGGGAAGATCCGTGAAAACCTGGAGGCAGGCCGGGTCGTCATCGTTCCCGGTTTTCAGGGGATCGACGAAAAAGGGGACATCACGACCCTTGGCCGGGGGGGATCCGACACCTCCGCGGTGGCCCTTGCGGCCGCCCTCAAGGCAGATTCGTGCGAAATCTACACCGATGTGGAGGGGATCTTCACCACGGATCCCAACGTCGTGCCGGAGGCTGTCAAGATTCCCAGGATCAGTTACGACGAGATGCTGGAAATGGCCAGCCTTGGTGCCAAGGTCCTTCAGATCCGGTCGGTTGAATTCGCCAAGAAGTACGACGTCCCCCTGCATGTCAGATCCACCTTTACGGAAACGGAGGGCACCTGGGTGACGAGAGAGGATCGGGAAATGGAAAAGGTAGTTGTTTCGGGTGTGACATTCGAGAAAAACGAAGCCAAGGTTTCCATCATGCGCGTTCCCGACCAGCCGGGTATCGCCGCCCGGATTTTCGGAGCTATCGCCCAGGCGGGGATCAACGTTGATATGATCATCCAGAACATCAGCCATGATGGATATACCGACATGACGTTCACGGTACCAAAGGGGGATCTGGAAGCCGCTCTTTCCATCGTGGAGCCAATTGCCGCCGAGATCGGGGCCAACGGGATCCTCACGGACGACAAGGTGGCCAAGGTTTCCATCGTGGGAACGGGAATGCGGAGTCACAGCGGGATCGCGTCCCGGATGTTCAAGGCCCTTGCCGACGACGGGATCAACATCCAGATGATCAGCACCTCCGAGATCAAGGTCTCCTGCGTGATCGAAAACAAGTACACCGAACTGGCCGTCAGGGTGCTCCACAACGCTTTCGACCTTGGGGGAGATTCTGTTTAGGGAAAAGGGGTCCGGATCCGCCGGCGGTTAAGCGGGCGGTCTGGGACCGGCAAGGTTTTTTTCCAGGGGAACGGGAGAACCATGAAATCAGGAATGAAAGACAGGGTTGTGATCTACGATACCACCTTGAGGGATGGAACTCAGGCCGAGGAGGTCAGCCTCCAGCTGTCGGACAAGATCGCCATCGCCCGCAAACTCGACGAACTGGGGGTGGATTTCATCGAAGGCGGGTGGCCCGGCTCCAATCCGAAGGACATGGAGTTTTTCGAGAAAGCCGGGAAGCTGTCCCTCTCCCATGCCCGGTTTACAGCTTTCGGCTCCACCAGGAGAAAGGGCACCAGGGCTTCCCAGGACCCCCAGATCCAGGCCCTTCTGGAATCTTCATCGGTGATCACGATCTTCGGGAAGAGCTGGCACCTCCACGTGGCCGAGGCGTTAAGAACGACCCCTGAAGAAAACCTGGACATGATCCAGGATTCCGTTTCCTACCTGAAGGCCAACGCGGAAGCGGTCTTTTACGACGCGGAACATTTTTTCGACGGCTACAAGGACAATGCGGAGTATGCCTTAAAGACCCTGGAGGCAGCCCACGAAGGCGGAGCGGACTGTCTCGTCCTTTGCGACACCAATGGAGGGGTCCTACCCGGAGAAATACGGGAGATCGTCCGGGCGGTGATGAGCAGGATTCCCGAAGCCCGGATCGGCGCCCATATGCACAACGATTCCGAATGCGCTGTTGCCAACACCCTTGTCCTTATCGAGGAAGGGGGAAGGCACGTTCAGGGTACCATGAACGGATGGGGGGAAAGGTGCGGGAACGCAAACCTCTGTTCCATCATTCCCGCCGTCGTCCTGAAAAAGGGGCTTTCGGCCGGGGTGGATATGACCAGGCTGGCCCGGTTAAAGGATATCGCCGGGTCCATCGCCGAGATCGCCAACATCAGTTTGGAAAGCCACCAGCCGTATGTCGGGAGGAGCGCTTTCGCCCACAAGGGGGGCGTGCACGTCTCCGCCATGCAGAGGAACCGGAAAACCTACGAACACATCGACCCGGAGCAGGTGGGGAACAGCACGCGTGTTCTTCTTTCGGACCTTTCGGGGCGAAGCAATGTCATTTTCAAGGCAAAGGAGTTTGGTGTCCAGGTTGAAGAGAAAGATCCGGCCATTACCAGGGTCCTTGAACAGATCAAGGACCTCGAAAACCGGGGGTTTTTGTACGAATCCGCCGAAGGCTCCTTCGAACTCCTCCTGAAAAAAGCACTGGGACGGCACCGTCGCTTCTTCGGCCTGAAAGGTTTCCGCGTCATCGACGAGAAAAGGGAATGGGATCGCCCGCCCCTTTCGGAGGCCACTATCATGGTCGAGGTGGACAACCACGTGGAACACACCGCGGCGGTCGGCAGGGGGCCCGTGGATGCCATGGATGCTGCCTTGCGCAAGGCTCTCACCAAATTCTATCCTGTGCTCAAGGAAGTACGGCTCGAGGATTACAAGGTCAGGATTCTCCCTGAAGACAAAGGTACAGCGGCGGTGACACGGGTCATCATCGAGTCGGGGGACGGAGAAAGTAAATGGTCCACCGTCGGTGTATCCGACAACATCCTGGAGGCGTCCTGGCAGGCCCTGGTGGATTCCATCGAATACAAGCTCCTCCGGGAGGAGGAAGCGGGCCGGCTTTGAGAGCGGGGGGATGATCCGTCCGATCCCTTGTCGGAAGGCATGTGTCAGGATCTCTTTAGGATACTGCGCAGGTCAAGATGGGGATGTATACTTTTAAAAAAGCGACGCATTAAATCCGATCTTACAATCTGTCTTAAAATGGTATTCCTGTCTTATCAGGAGGGGGGGAGCCATTTCCCATGAAACCTGAATGGAAAAAACCATGGACAATCCTCGCCTGGCTCTTCGGAAAGGAGGAATTCCAGCCCGAAGAGGGGCCCGGCCCGGGTTACGCTTCCCGTATCGGGTCAAAGGGATTCGCCAGATGGCTTTTCGAATCCGAAGAGGAGTCGTTCCATGAGGAACCGGAAATTGCCGTTTCTGACCAGGGTTTTGGGGGAAGGTCGTTTTTCCGATGGCTGTTCTCCTCGGAAGGATGCCCTTCCCAGGGAGAAAATTTTCCGGACGAGAGTTCTTCCAGGAAAAACCTTTAACCGGAAAGCACTGAACCCGATGGGGGAATGAAACATGGAGCACACAAAACACCTTTGGCGGGCCGTTCTTCTCCTTTTGGCCGTCATCCTCCTGTACGTCCTTGGAAGGGTCCTTGTGGTTTCAGTCCTATATCCGAGCTACGGCGAATTCGGGCCCTACAGGGGGGATTCGTTAAGGGAGGAGATGGCACGCGAGGTAAGGCACGGGACCGGAAAAAATGTCTGTGGAACCTGCCACGGGGAAATGGTTGAGGATTTTCTGGCCAGGGCCCACATGGACATCAACTGCGAGACCTGCCACGCTCCCCTGGTCACGCATGTCCGCTTCGACGATATCCAGGAATTCCTGGCCGATCCGGGTAACTACGAAAGGACAGGTGAGATGGAGATCCAGCACGCAAAGGATCTTTGCATCCGTTGCCATGAATCACAGCCGGCCAAGCCCCCCCGGTTCCCCCAGGTCGTCATCGTGGACCACCTCCAGGAAATGGGCGTCGAGAACTCGGCCGATGTGTGTCTTGACTGCCACGATCCCCACGATCCTGAAATGTGAGTGCGGGATTATAATAGTTTTTTTGCGAGGATCTTTAAGATGAAAACGGCAAACAGAAGGCATTTCCTAAAGTCATTTCTGGGACTTGCGGCCACCGCGATTTCCACCGCGGTGATCTCGGTCATTCCGGGATTCGCGAGAAGATGTCAGGCGGTTACAGCCGCCGCGCCGGCGCGGGATCTCGCGGGGTACAACTCGCGGCGTCACCTGTATTCCTACATCATTGACCTTCACAAGTGCATCGGGTGCGGTTCATGCGTGCAGGCGTGCAACAGGGAAAACGACGTGCCCCCGGATTTCTTCAGGACCTGGGTGGAGAGGTACCAGTCCGGGCCCGGTTCGGAGAAGGCCCATATCGATTCGCCGGACGGGAGCCTTTATGGTTTCCCCGCCGCGACCGCGGGGGTAACGGGGGTCACCAAGGCGTATTTCGTTCCCAAGATGTGCAATCAATGCAGCGAGCCGCCTTGCGTCCAGGTGTGTCCTTTTGGAGCGTCCTACAAGAGCCCGGACGGTGTCATGCTCGTTGACCGGGATCGCTGCATGGGGTGCGGGTACTGTGTCCAGGCCTGCCCGTACGCCGCGAGGTGGATCAACCCCCTCACCCACGTGGCGGACAAATGCACATGGTGCTATCACAGGATCTCGAAGGGCCTGCAACCAGCCTGCGTTCTTGCCTGTCCAACACTCACCAGGAGGCTGGGCGATCTGCGGGACCCCTATGATCCCATCAACAAGACTCTTGAGGAAGAGAGGATGGGTGTGCTTCAGCCGCATCTTCTGACCAAGCCGAAATGCTACTATATAGGCCTTGACAAGGAGATCCGATGATGGAGACCATCGGCTACGTATTTCCCAACGATCTTCATATCACCTGGTCCCTGATGATCGTGATTTATCCCTACATCACCGGACTTGTCGCGGGGGCCTTCGTGGTATCCTCTTTCTACCACGTCTTCGGGATCAGGCAGCTCAGGCCTGTGGCCCGTTTTTCCCTCATCGCGTCCCTGGCTTTCCTGCTCGTGGCCACCTGGCCTCTCCTGAACCATCTGGGACATCCGCTGAAGGGTGTAAACGTGATCCTGACGCCCCTTTTCGAGTCCGCCATGGCGGGATTCGGATTCCTCTACACAGGATATCTGTTCATCCTCCTTCTGGAAGTCTGGCTCGTGTTCCGGAAGGATATCATCGTCTACGCCAAGAGGACGCGGGGCTGGAGGCAGCGCTTCTACAGGATCCTTTCCCTCGGAGTCTACGACATTTCTGAAGAAGCCCTCCAGACAGACCGCAAGGTGACGACATTTCTTGCCGCGATCGGAATCCCGTCCGCTCTTATGCTGCATGGGTACGTAGGTTTCCTGTTCGGCGGGATCAAGGCCAACCCCTACTGGTCCAACCCCCTCATGCCGATCATCTTCATCTTTTCAGCGGTGGTCTCAGGTATCGCCGCCATAATCATCCTGTACCAGGTCATCATGAAGCTGAAAGGGTTTGTCATCGACCGTGCGTGCATCGATACTCTTTGTGCATGGCTGTGGCTGTTCCTGATCGTCACGGTCTCCCTGGAGCTCCTGGCCGAGATCTCCCTGGCCTATGCAAAAGCCGAGGATTGGGAGATCGTGCATCAACTGCTCCAGGGTCCCCTGAAATTCAGTTATTTGGGCCTTCAGATGGTAATGGGCGCCCTCGTCCCGTTTATCCTCCTCGGCTTCATCGTGCTGATGAAGAGGAGTATGGGCGACAAGGTCACCAACACCTTGTCCTTCACCGCTGCCGGCCTTCTTCTCATCCAGGTCTTCTCAATGAGGTGGAACGTTGTCATCGGAGGCCAGATGATCTCCAAATCCCTTTCCGGACTGAGGGAATTGTACGTTCCGGGAATGTTTGAAAAGGAAGGGGTTGTAGCCGCCGCCCTGATCATGGTCGTACCCTTCATCATCCTCCTTCTTGCCGAAAAATTTTTCCCGATGTTCAAATTTTCGGAGGAGCAGACGAGAGAGTTCCAGGATTCCTCGGCCCCGGGAGATTGATCGGGCGGGTCCGGGCGGAATGACAATAAGGGTGGTTTTTTAGCTTATCCCCCGTCTCCCGGAGACGGGATCGTTTCGAGGCGGGAAGAGAATCTTCAAGAAAAGTCATGGAACACCTTCTCGTTTATTCTCCCCTTTACCAGACCTTCAATTATGGACCGGGCCATCCCCTCCGACCCACGAGGCTCTATCTCACCCACGTTCTCATGGAAGCGTGCGGGTTCCTCCAGGGGAAAGGTGTCCGGGTCCTCCAGCCCAAGGGGGTCGAGGAAGAGGAATTACTGCGGGTGCACTCACCGGATTACATCGAAGCACTCACCCGGGCCAACGCGGGAGAACCCTTTCCAGGCGTTTTAAATTTTGGCCTCGGATTCGGTGATAACCCCATTTTCCCCGGAGTCTGGGACTGGAGCCGCCTCATTGCGGGGGGTACCATGCTGGCCCTGGAGGAGGTTGCCGAGGGGAGGGTGGATCATGGACGACGGGGCGACGGAACGAAAAGACGTCGAAGCGACTGGACGATGAGAATTAAAGTTGAACGTTTATCGTTGAACGTTTAACGTGCATTAACCCGGCGGAAACGAGATTCTTGGGTACCAGAGACCTTTCCGTGGGACATTGGACTTTGGACGGAACTTTGAATCCGGCCTCACGCGGAGCGCGCAGAGCCCGCAGAAAAGGCAGAAAAGAAGTGCACGAGTGCACATGTGCATCAGTGCACCAGAAATCTTCACCGTTGGACGTTGGACCCCGCTTTTCTGGACTCTGAACTATTTCTTTACGACCAGGCGACTGGACGACTTTATGACGATATGACTTTACGACGGAACGGCCAAACGACTCTGTCCTTTCGCCCCGTCGTCCAGTCGTCCTTTCGCCCTGTCCCCCAGTCGCCCGGTCGTTTTTTCGTTCTTTCGTTCCGTCGCCCAGTCGTGCCTTTGCCTGTTCGCACAGTCGTTCTTCCTCCCTGGCAATGAATTTGCATCGGTATCGCCATGTATCGATGGGAAAAACGCCAGGCCCGGATCAGCCTCCTTCTCTTTCTGGCCATCTTCGCCTTCGGATATGGCAAGGCGTATTTTTACCGGCCCCATTGTCCGGATCTTTCCCGAATAAAAGCACCATGGCCGCCCAGGGGAAACCTCCTCGATGCCACGGTTCTGCACAGGGCCCTGGTCCCTTTCCCCCCTGGAACCCCCATATCCAGTGCCCTCTCCGGCCTGGGACTGAAGGCCGACCCTTTAGGATCGGGTTTTGTCCTGCCCCGTGCCGGTGTCCTTGTCCGGACCAAAGAAGGGTGGAGTGTTCGAAGCATGACGCAGAAGGAAAGATGGATATGGCGGATCCCCATGGATATTCACTCCTGCACCCCGGATGATCTGTCCCGCATCCGGGGCATCGGGACCTCCCTGGGTGAGAAGATCCATCGTTTTGTAGGGGAGAAAAAATCCCTGGACTCTGTCGAGGATCTCCTGGCCGTGCCCGGGATCGGGCCATCCCGCCTTGAAAAACTCAGGACAGGCCTGGCATTGAAATAGTTCCTTCCTTATAGTTGACAAAATTTGTTGGCATAGTTATATAT
>Ga0272444_10001764_pt1 | contig 20503 bp, 15 predicted proteins | sample SSMForm13_FD_201033 | JGI IMG/M metagenome (GOLD analysis project Ga0272444, IMG submission 201033) | Marine sediment archaeal communities from Little Sippewissett salt marsh, Falmouth, MA, United States - SSM-Form-13 | ecosystem: Environmental > Aquatic > Marine > Wetlands > Sediment ... | reverse complement strand
GGATCGACCACGATGGTCTGGAAACGCCGGTCGAGGGCGCCATCCTTCTCGATGTACTTGCGGTACTCGTCCAGGGTCGTCGCTCCGATGCATTGGAGCTCTCCCCGCGACAGGGCCGGCTTGAAGATATTGGAAGCGTCCAGGCTTCCCTCGGCCCCCCCGGCTCCCACGATGGTATGCAGCTCGTCGATGAAGATGATGACGTCCTGAGCCTTTTTGATCTCATTGATGATGGCCCGGAGCCGCTCCTCGAATTGACCGCGGTACTTGGTGCCGGCCACGATGGCCGCCAGATCCAGAGCCACCAGCCGTTTTCCGCGGAGAACATAGGGAACCTTGTTCTGCACGATATGCTGTGCCAGGCCTTCCACGATGGCCGTCTTCCCGACACCCGGTTCGCCGATCAGGACGGGATTGTTCTTCTTCCTCCGCGACAAAATCTGGGATACTCTCTCGATCTCTTTGTCCCGACCGATGATGGGATCCAGCTGATCCTGCTTGGCCAGCTCCGTCAAGTCCCGGCCGAAATGATCTATGGCCGGGGTCTTACTGCGAACTTCCCCCTTGGACTCGCCGGAGATTATCTTTTCCAACTCCTCCTTGACCTCGTTGTAGCTGATATCATAGTTCTGCAGGACCTGAGCGGCGACACCTTTGGGATCGGCCAGCAACGACAACAGCAGATGCTCGGTGCCCACCTGCTTGGAATTGAGGCCTCTGGCTTCATGAGAAGCCTGCTCCAGGGCCCTCTTGGCTCTGGGGGTCAAAGGAATCTGCCCAATGGTCAGTGCGCCCGACGAGGCCGGGATGGCCTCCTCGACCGCCTGCCGGACCTCATCCAGTCCCAGGTTCAGACTGACCAGAACGGAAGCAGCCACGCCGGTCCCCTCCCGCAGAATGCCCAGCAGCAGGTGCTCGGTACCCACGTAATTATGATGGAGGCGGACCGATTCTTCCCGGGCCAGTGTTAAGACCCTTTTGACCCGGTCGGTGTACATGCCGTTCATCTCAGGGTTCCTCCCTGTTTCGTTATCGTCTTCAGGAAGCCCGCCGGGTTCCATCATTCGGGGCGAGCGATTTTAATTTTTCTCGGACCAGTTCGGCCCGCCGGATATCCCGCTCATTGGCATCCATCTCGCAGCGGGCAAGCTTCTGCAGATGGGCGGGCTGCATCAGGATCATCAGCGCGTTCAACGTAGCGATGGATACGCTGGTGATGATCCCCATGCTGACGCCCAACCGCACGGCCGAGACCAGGCTCATCAGTTCCTGCGAGGAGAGCACCCGGGCATTCTGAAGCAGCCCGTACGCTCTCCATATTTTATCCTCGATCTGGTGACGCGCCTCGGACAGCAGCGTCTCACGCGCTTTGCGCTCAAAATCAATAATCTGATTGGTGAACCGCTGAACGTTATCGACGATATCCTCCTCCGTCCGGCCCAGCGTAGCCTGATTGGACACCTGAAAGAGGTTGCCCAGCACATCCGTGCCCTCTCCGTAAAACCCACGCACCGCCAATCCCACCTGGCCGATGCCTTTAATCACCTGGTCGATGTCCTTGGTCAACACCAGGGCGGGCAGGTGGATGAGGACCGATGCTCTCATGCCCGTTCCCACATTTGTGGGACAGGCTGTCAGATAGCCATATTGTTCGGAGAAGGCAAAACCCATGTGATCGCTCAGTTGATCGTCTATCCGATCGATGATTTTCCATGTTGGCTCGATGCGAAGGCCCGACTGCATGACCTGAAGACGAAGATGGTCCTCCTCGTTGACCATTACGCTGACCATCTCGCGTTCATCGACGTACAATCCCGAGTTCAGATCCATCTTCATCATCGTCGGGCTGATGAGGTGCCGTTCTTGCAGAAAGGCACGATCCAGCATAGAAAGATGATCGATCTGCAGAAGGGCGCCCCGACGGAGGATACCGGCATCCTCCGAGGCATGGCGGAATTTCTCCAAAACCGCCTGCTGTTCCTCCGCACTGGAGCGATTGGTGAAGGGAACATCGCTGAGATTTCGAGCCAGGCGTACCCGGCTGCTCAGAACGATGCTCGATTCAGGTCCGGAGCCATCCAGCCAAACGGCCGATCGATGGGTCAGGTCATCCAGTTTCACTCCGGGGTCTCCTCCTGTGATATCTTCTTCTCGAGATGCTGCAGGCCTTGAATCTTGTCGCGCAGGGCGGCGGCCCGCTCGAAATCTTCGCTTTCCACAGCCATCTTCATCTGTTGCTGGAGCTTGTTCAACTTTCTCCTGGCGATAAATTTATCTCTGGAAGACCGGGGCACCTTGCCAAGGTGCTCATTGCTGCCGTGGATACGACGAAGCAAATCCTTAAGATGATCGAAAAACGTCCGGTAACACTGATGGCATCCCAGCTGACCGCTTTCGCGGAATTCACGATAGGTCAAGTGACACCCCGAACATTTCAATTGGGGCAGGGAGCTGGCATCGTTCTTGGCGCTCTCAGGCATGATCTTGCCGAGAAAACTGGACACCGGAAAGTTCCCCGCCGAAAGCGATTTCTCATACCCTGCTTTCTGGGCGCACTCCATGCAGATCTTCAGTACCGTTTTCTTCCCTTTCACGATCTTGTTCAGTTGGATGGTCGCTTCGTTTTTTCCACAGCGCTGACAGAGCATGCCCTCTCCCGAGTTATCGGTTCATGGGGTTCAATCGTCCATCGACCAGCTGCAGCTGCCGATCGGCCCGCTGAGCCAGCTTCTCGTTATGCGTCACGATGACGAATCCCTGGCGCTTGGAACGGCTCAGCTGCCAGATGAGATCGTGGAGCATATCGCTATTGGAGCGGTCCAGATTTCCCGAAGGTTCATCGGCCAGCACGACCAACGGATCATTGATCAGGGCGCGGGCCACGGCCACGCGCTGCTGCTCACCGCCCGACAACTGGTTTGGTTTCTGATAGGCCCGGTTTCGCAGGCCGACCTCGTCCAGGATCTCCAGCGCCGCCTGCCTGGCCGCTGACTGCTCCCGGCCGCCGATCAGCAGGGGCATGGCCACATTCTCCAGGGCGGAAAAATCCGGCAGGAGATGATGGAACTGAAAGACAAATCCCAGGGTCTTGTTTCGCACCCTGGCCAGCTGGCGGTCGGAAAGGGAAAACAGATCGACGCCGTCCAAATGAACCTGCCCACTGGTGGGATTATCCAGCGCGCCCAGGATGTGCAGCAGGGTGCTCTTCCCGGCTCCGGAGGCTCCCACGATAACGACGATCTCTCCGCACCGAACCTGCAGATTGACCCCCATGAGCACGTCCAGGCGTCCCGCGGCGGACCGGTAGTTCTTATAGATATCCCTGCTCTTGAGCAGTACCCCCGCCCGTTCGCGGTCCGTTTCCGGGGCGGCGGCCCTATTCGTATCGTATGGCATCGACGGGCACCAGTTTGGCGGCCTTGCGGGCCGGATAGACGGTGGCCAGGAAACAGAGCGTCATGGCGGCCGCAGCCACCTTGACGAAATCAAGAACCTTCATCTCGACGGGCAGGGTGTTGATGAAATAGATCTCGGCCGGCAGGGAGAAGAAATGAAAGGTCTCCTGCGCCCAGCAGATGAGATAGCCGACCAGACAGCCCAGGAGGGTTCCCACCAGACCGACCAGCAATCCTTCGAACATAAAAATGCGCATGATGCTGCCCGACGCGGCCCCCATCGATTTCAGGATTCCGATGTCTTTTGTCTTTTCCATGACCACCATGATGAGCGTGCTGACGATGTTGAAGGTGGCCACGATGACGATCAGGCTGAGCACCACGAACATGCCCCATTTTTCCAGCGTCATCCAGGAGAACAAGTTTTTATTCATGTGCATCCAGTCTATCGTGTAGTATGGATAACCCAGCCGCTCGCCGATGGCTTTGGCGACAGAACCGGCCCGGTACAGATCATCGGTCTTCACCTGGATGCCGGTAACGCGGTCGCCCAGCTCAAAGAGCTTCTGAGCAGCCGATATGGAAATGTACGCCAGAGCCGAATCGTATTCGTACATGCCCGTCTCAAAGATCCCCACCACGCGGAACTGGGCCGCCCGGGGAACCATCCAGGTGCCCATCTCCTGGGTGTTCCGAAGGCTCAGCAGCGTCACCCGCTGATCCAGCGTGGCGCCCAGAGCCTCGGCCAGCGAAGCCCCCAGGATGATACCGGGCAGCGACGAGGCGCCTTGGCCTTCGGCCGGTTCCAGATCCAGTGTTCCGTGAACGATATTCTTCTCCAGGTCGGTCACCCGCAGCTCCAGATCGGGATCTATACCCCGGACCAGGAGGCCGTCGCTGCGGTATTGGGAACGAATGGCCGCCTTGTAGTAGATGAAGGGTGCCGCGGCCACGACATGTTCGACCTCCTCGATGGCGGGAAAGATATCCTCATAATCCTTCATGCCCTCATCGTGGAAGGCCAGCACATTGACATGCGCAGTGGTACCCACAATACGTGTGCGCACCTCGCTCTCGAAGCCGCTCATCACCGCCAGGACGATGATCAGCGCCGCGACGCCGACAAACACGCCGCCCACCGAGAACAGGGTGATCACCGAGATAAATTTCACTTTGCGCTTGGAACGCAGATATCTGCGGGCGATGAACAGCTCGTAGGACATGGGATCTCTCAGAATAGCATCAGGTGTTTTCAGCCCGCATGTGCGGGAAAAAGATTACATCCCGAATGGATGGTACATCGGCCAGCAGCATCACCAGGCGATCCACGCCCATTCCCAGACCTCCCGTGGGCGGCATGCCGTATTCCAGGGCCGTAATATAGTCTTCATCCACCACACGATCCCCTTCGCCCTCGGCCCTGGCTCGCTTCGTCTGTCGCTCAAAACGCTGCCGCTGATCGATGGGATCGTTCAGCTCGGAGAAGGCATTGACCAGCTCACGGCCGGACAGGTAAAGTTCGAAACGCTCCACCAGGCCCTGATCGTCCCGGTGGCGCTTGGCCAGCGGTGACAGCTCGATGGGATAATCGATCACGAAAGTGGGATCAGTGAGCTCAGGCTCCACCAGGGCGTCAAACAACGATTCCCACATCCGTCCCCGCCCCTCGCCGGGCTTGACCTCCACATCGTGCCGCTCCAGCAGTTCTCGCAGCCGGCCTTCCTCCCACTGGGATATGTCCGACCCGATGCGCTGGGCCAGGGCCTCGAAGAACGGAATTCGCTTCCACGGCGGCGACAGGTCGACGGCCGCATCGCCGTGCTGAATCTGTAACGTTCCCCGGGTATGCTCGGCCACCCGGACGATCATCTCCTCGGTCAGTTTCATCATGTCGCCGTAATCGGCATAGGCCTGATACAGCTCCAACATGGTAAATTCGGGATTATGATTTCGATCGATGCCCTCATTGCGGAAATCCTTGGAAAGCTCATAGACACGGTCGAATCCGCCCACGATCAGCCGTTTGAGATAGAGTTCATCGGCGATCCGCAGGTACAGCTTCAAACCAAGTGCTTTATGATGGGTCACGAACGGGTCGGCCGAAGCGCCTCCATAGATGGGCTGCAGAACGGGCGTCTCCACCTCTAAAAAGCCTCGATCGTCCAGGAATCGACGCAGCGCCGAGATCACCTCGGAGCGCAACAGAAAGGTCCTGCGGACATCAGCATTGACGATCAGATCCACGTAACGATGACGATACCTCAGCTCCTTATCCCTGAGACCGTGCCACTTCTCCGGGAGATCCCGGAGGGATTTGGCCAGCAGCGTGAAGCCCTGGACATGAATGGTCGTCTCGCCGGTTTTTGTCTGAAAAACCGGACCCCACAGGCCGATGATATCGCCGACATCGAGGAGCCCGAAGGTGTCGAAGTCATCCTCACCCAACTCGTCACGGCGCAAATAGATCTGAATTTTGTCGGAGGCATCCATAACATGGCCGAAACAGGTTTTTCCGTGCCCCCGCCTGGACATCAGCCGTCCGGCCAACCGAACGATCTCCCCGGAGGCCGTCAGCCGGTCGGCGTTCGACAGGACGTCCCGGGACAGATGGGTTCGCGAAAAATGGTGCGGAAACGGTTCCAGACCCTTTTCGCGCAGCATCTCCAATTTTTCCAGACGTCTATGGCGCTGGTCCAGGGTCTCTTCCATAGCGACCTTTCCTTGTTTCCGGGCCATCGAGGCCCATCGATCGAGGTCTGCCAATCGAGGTCTCTAACTCAAGGCTTCTAAAAAAAATATAACCACCATCTCAGGGGGTGTCAAGGGAAAAGGGTCCCCGGCCGAATGGCAGGGAGCTTATGTGTCTCTCAGGACGCCTGACCGGCGGTGAGAACGGCCTTTATAAAATTATCAAGTTCGCCGTCCAGAACCGCCTGGGTGTTTCCCGTTTCCTCACTGGTCCGATGATCTTTGACCATCGTGTAGGGATGCAGCACGTAGGATCGAATCTGACTGCCCCATTCGATTTTTTTCTTATCCTCCTCCAGCTTCTCCATCTTGCTTCTCTGCTGCTCAAGATAATGCTGGTAGAGACGGGCCCTTAAAACCTTGAGGGCATTTTCGCGATTGCGATGCTGGGAGCGTTCCGCCTGGCATTGAACCACGATCCCGGTGGGCTCATGGGTAACGCGAACGGCTGAATCTGTCTTATTGACATGCTGACCGCCGGCTCCGCTGGCTCGAAAGGTGTCGATTCGAAGATCGTTGGGATCGATTTCAACCTCGATCGAATCGTCCACCTCGGGATAGACGAAGACCGAGGCGAACGAGGTGTGCCGCCGCTTGTTCGCATCGAAGGGAGAGATTCTAACGAGCCGGTGAACACCATTCTCGGTCTTCAGATATCCATTGGCGTACTCCCCCAGCACCTCCAGGGTGGCGCTCTTGATACCGGCTTCCTCCCCCGGCTGCAGATCCAGAATCCGGGCAGCATACCCCCGGCGCTCTGACCAGCGCAGATACATGCGCATCAGCATCTGGGCCCAATCCTGAGCCTCGGTACCGCCGGCTCCGGAGTGAATGGCCACGATGGCATCCTTGCGGTCATCGGGATCACCCAGGATCACCTGCAGCTCCAGATCGGCGACCCCCTTCTCTATGGTTCCCAGTTCCTCCTCGATCCCCTTCAGAAGGGCCCCATCATCGGCCTCCCCCTCGGCCAGCTGGATCAGCTCCCCCACATCCTGAAGCTGCCGGTCAAGCCCCGTCCACAGGTCAACCGACCGCTTGAGGAATTTCATTCGCTCCACGGTCCTCCGGGCTGCTTCGGCGTCATCCCAGAAACCGGGCTGCGACATCTTCGACTCCAGCTCGGAGACCTCTCTCTGTTTCGTCTCCAGGTCAAAGATACTCCCTGATTTTATTCAATTTCTCTCTGCATTCCTGAAGCCTGAGATCGAGTTCGTCCAGCATGTTGCCTCCTTTGTTCTCCAATCAGTGTGACCATCTCGGCACAGGGTTCCAGGGCAGCCGTCATCCCCTGCGGCGCGATGATTTCGCCATCCGCCGAGGGCCAAACCCTTGACCAGCGCAGAAACAGTTTTTGTCCGATGATGACAGCGGCCAATCCGAGAAGAGCACCGGCGATGGCATCGACGGCGTAATGATAGCGGCAGTAAGTGGTCGAGACGGCCAGCCCCAGCACGAAGGGCAGTAACAGCCAGAACACCCTGCGCTGATACCGGTAGCTGGAGAGCAGAATGGCAAAGGCCACGGTCACATGGGAACTGGGAAAGGCGCCCCCGTGGATGCCGCCAATTCCCTGGACCCAGCCCAGAATGCCGAGCAGCCATCCTCCCTCCAGAGGACCGCTTTGCAGATGCGCCAGGGTCACCCGGGGGCTGACCGCGGGAAAGATCAGAAATCCGATAAATGACAGATAGAAGGCCAGGGAGATGTTGAACATCAGGCCGTCGAACGCCCGCCGTTTTTTCCACAGGTAAAGGGGCAGGGTAGCCGTCGGGATGAGAAGATAATAGGACAGATAAAAGACCACCATCAGCTCGGTAAGCGCCGGCGTCGCCACCCTTTCGAACCAGACCGTGGGATGAACGCCGAACAGGGCATGATCCAATCGAATCAGCCACGGATTCGCCCAGAAGGGGAAGATAATGTTGACCAGCTCGTTCATCTCGGCGAATAAAGGCGGAAATATCAGGACCGGATACCAATGGCGCACCAGGCCGAGCCAGCCGCCGTTGCCTTCCGCCGTCCGGATCAGTCCCAGAATGATCAGCACAGCGCCCGAATGAGCCAGCACATACCAGCCCCATCCACTGATCCCCTGGTGGAAGAACAGTATCACGATGGCGAGCATCAGAAGATAGATCACGGTTGAGATATCGACCGGCCGCAGCAGGGCCCGGAACGTCATCTTATTCGACGGTAGGGTCAATAGAGAGAACTCCTGTCATCATTACGGTTGCCAGGCATTGAAAAATCTCATCAGCCCGGCACCACCTTGAGAAAACGCTTCTTTCCTATCTTCAGCAGAATCTCTTGGCCGATGTCCAGCTCCAGGCTCTGGTCGGTGATTTTCTGATCGCCGATTTTCACTCCCCCCTGTGCGATCAGCCGCCGCGCCTGTCCGTTGGTCGCAGCCATGCCGGCCGAGACCAGAAGCTTGACGATCCAGATGGGCCGCTCCTCGGCGGGCACGACATATTCCGGAATCTCATCCGGCAGACCCTGTTTCTGGAAAATGCGCTGAAATTCCTTTTCCGCCGACAGAGCCGTGGAATGATCATAATACCGGGTGACGATCTCCCGGGCCAGACGCATCTTCAGATCCCGGGGATTGACCTCCTGGCTCCGCATGCTGTGCTCCATGGCCCCCAGCTCCTCGGCGGGCACTCCGGTCAGCAGACGGAAATAGGGCCCGATGAGATCATCGGATATGGACATCGTCTTGCCGTATATCTCTTTGGCGGGTTCGCAGATGCCTATATAATTCCCCAGGCTCTTGCTCATCTTTTCGACCCCGTCGGTCCCCACCAGCAGGGGCATGGTGATGACGACCTGCGGTTCCTGGCCGTATTCCCTCTGGATCTCACGACCCACCAGCAGGTTGAAGATCTGATCCGTTCCCCCCAGCTCCACATCGGCCCTCAGAGCGACCGAATCGTAACCCTGCACCAGGGGATAGAGAAATTCCAATACGCTGATGGGCCGATTATTCTTAAAACGGTCGGCGAAATCATCGCGCTCCAGCAGCCGCGCCACGGTATATTTGGAGGCCAGTTCCAGGACATCGGCGAACATCATCGGCTGGCACCATTGACTGTTGAACGCGATTCGTGTCTTCCGGGGGTCGAGAATCTTATAAATCTGCTCCTTATAGGTCTCGGCGTTACGCAGGACTTCCTCACGAGTCATCTGCCGGCGGGATTCCAGCTTCCCACTGGGGTCACCGATCATGCCGGTGAAATCGCCGATCAAAAAGATAACCTCATGTCCCAGATCTTGAAACTGCTTCAGCTTGTTGATCGTTACCGTATGCCCCAGATGGATGTCCGGAGCGGTGGGATCGAAGCCCTGCTTGATACGCAGGGGCGTGCCGGTTTTGACCGACCGTTCCAGTTTGGCGATCAACTCGTCCTCTGGAATGATCTGCTCCGTACCTCGCCTGATGACTTCCAGTTGGGCCTCGACATCTGGCATGTCTGTCCTCCTGTTCCCCTGAGGTCGGATCGGTATCTCTACTGGATTCTTGGAATAATATATCCTCAGGGCCGTTCTGGCAAGTAGAAAATGGCCGCGTCCTCACGAAAGCATATTCGTCCCTTGACATCTCCGGACAAATTTCCTATACTGGACCGACATCAAACCATCCCTTTCCAGAAAAGATGAGGCTCCGAAAAATGAGACTCTCAATGCCGCGCGAGACGTCCATTGCCTCCGGGAATCCATGGTGGCGTCTGGCCAAGATGGCCCTGTGGCTGTATCTGGTTATCATCATCCTGCTGGTTCTGACGGTCACCGTGATCTGGTTTTCCTACCGTTCGGCTCTGCCCTCCCTGAACCAGCTGGAACATTACGAGCCCAGCCTGATCACCCGAATCTATTCCGATGACGGCCAGATCTTAAAGGAATTCTATAAAGAACGCAGAATCCTGGTGCCTCTGGCCAAGATGTCACCGTACCTGCTGGATGCTCTGATCTCCACCGAAGACCGTAAGTTCTACCGGCACTGGGGAGTGGATCTCCACCGCCTGGGCGGCGCCCTATGGGCCGACCTGAAGGCGCTGCGGTACGCCGAGGGAGCCAGCACCATCACCCAACAGCTGGCCCGGATGCTCTTTCTCAGCCGGGAAAAGATCTTGACCCGAAAGATCAAGGAGTGGATGACGGCCATTCAGATCGAAGGGAGATATTCCAAGGATCAGATTTTAGGAATGTATCTCAATCATTACTACTTCGGTCAGGGTTCCTACGGTGTGCAGGCGGCCTCGGAGACCTTTTTCGACAAAGATGTCGAGCAGCTGACCCTGGGGGAATCGGCCCTTCTCATCGGTCTTCTGGGAGCGCCGTACCGCTATGATCCCCTGGAGCATCCCGAACTGGCCCTGAAGCGTCGCAACATCGTGCTGCGGGCCATGGAGGATTATGGCACCATCACTCCGGAGGAGGCCACCGCAGCCATCGAGGAACCGCTCCACCTCAATCCCCGATCGCGACAGGGCGGCCTGGCTCCGTATTTCGTGGAGGAGGTCCGACAATACCTGGAGGACACCTACGGCATCCACTCACTCTATCAGGGGGGGCTGTCGGTCTTCACCACCCTCAATGCCGGCTATCAGGCCCTGGCCGAGGAAGCCGTTTCCTCTCGGATGGAGGAATTGCAGACCACCGTCGATGCTCAAGCCGCCAGAAAGGATAAACGCTATCTGGTTCCCGCCACCACCGCTGCGGGCGGCGATACACTGGTGCCTAGAGAGATCCAGGCCGCCCTGGTGGCCATCGAGCCGCAGACCGGGTACGTCAGGGCAATGATCGGCGGCCGGGATTTCCGAACCACCAAATTCAATCACGCCACCCAGGCGCCGCGCCAGCCGGGCTCATCCTTCAAACCCATTCTGTACACCGCCGCCATCGATAACGGTTGGAAAACGACCGATATCATTTACGATGCGCCCATCGTTCTGCCGGCCATCGGCCGCCAGGAGGAATGGCGGCCCCAGAACTACGACCTCACCTTCCGCGGCCCGGTGACCCTCCGGGAAGCATTGGCCAAATCCATCAACCTGGTGGCCATTAAGCTTCTGCAGCGTATTTCCCCGACCCAGGTTATTTATTACGCTCAACGGATGGGCATCAAAACACCGCTCGAGGCGGTTCCCTCTCTGGCCATCGGCACGTCGGAGGTAAAGCTCATCGAACTGACAGGCGCCTATGGCGCCCTGGCGAACGGCGGCATCCGTCATGAGCCCATTCTCATTCGCCAGATCCTGGACCGGGACGGAAACATCGTGGAGGATAACGCCCCGTTCGAGGAGGAGGTTCTCAGCGCATCTACCGCTTACGTGGTGACCAACCTGCTTCAGAGCGTCATGGACGACCCCGGCGGCACCGGCCGGGGGGCGCGGCTGAATGGATTCGTCCGGCCGGCCGCGGGGAAAACCGGCACGACCGACGAGTATACCGATGCCTGGTTCATAGGATTCACGCCTCAACTTGTCTGCGGCGTCTGGGTGGGATTCTCCGAAGGCAAGATCCCCATCGGAAAGAACCAGACCGGCGGCCGCGTGGCTCTGCCCGTCTGGACCGATTTCATGCTGGGCGTCCACAGAGATCTTCCGGTTGAGGACTTCTCGATCCCGTCGGGCGTGATTTTTCGGACCGTTTGCGAGGAGACCAAACTTCTGGCTACCCCCAACTGCCCGGTCACCCGGCGGGAGGTTTTCATCGAGGGCACCGAGCCGACAGAGAAATGTCCCCTGCGGCAGCATGGGCGGGGCCGGGAGGAGAAACCGGAGCCCGGCATAGAAGGTCACTTTTTCTAACGATAGGTCAACTCGCTGGATGCATCATCGCCTGGTGCATCATCAACCGTCTCGATGAGGTCCACGATCAGCGGGGGCACCTCAAGACATCGCTGCGAAACGACCATGGCCCGGCGCACATCTTCCACCGTCTGTCGCCCCCGCTCACGGTCACTGGCCAGAACCTCTGCCATGATCTCGTTCCGGGAAACGGGATCTCCCGCTTTCTTATGCAGCAGCACGCCCACGGCATGGTCCACCCGATCGTTCAGATGCATCCGCCCCGCCCCCAGACGCACCGCGGCCCGCCCGACAGATAGAGCGTCTACCCCGCTGACATATCCGTCGTCCGAACTTCTGACCTCAAAACGCAGCGGCGCCCGGGGCAGCCGGGCGAGGTCCTCCACCACCCCCTGATCGCCTTCCTGACGGCGGATCATCTCTCTGAGACGATCCAGTCCGGCCCCTGAGCGCAGAACCTCCTGGAGCTTTCCACGGGCTTTCTTCACATCGCCGGCCGCACCCCCCAAAATGAGCATCTGCGCCCCCAGGGCCAGGGTTACCTCGAGGAGATCCTCGGGCCCCTCGCCTTTCAGACATCCGACGGCCTCGGCCACCTCCACGGCGTTGCCCACGGCCCGTCCCAGAGGCTGATCCATGCGGGTCAGCAGGGCCGCTGTTTTAATATTCGCCGCTTTGCCGATGCGATTGAGAAGCCCGGCCAGCCGGCGGACAGAGGCCTCCGTCGGGAGGACTGCTCCGCGGCCCACCTTGATGTCAAAAACCAGCCCGTCCGGGCCGGCTGCCAGCTTCTTGCTCATGATGCTGCTGGCGATCAACGGCAGACTGCCCACCGTGCCGGTGACATCCCGGAGGGCATATAGCTTACCATCGGCGGGAGCGATCTGACGGCTTTGGCCCATGATGGCCAGGCCCGTCTCCCGGACCTGTCGGACAAAGGCATCGGGGGTCAGATCGGTGCGCAGGCCGGGAATGGCTTCCAGCTTATCCAGGGTGCCCCCGGTGTGACCCAGGCCCCGGCCCGAGACCATGGGAACGGGAACGCCGGCGGCCGCCACCAGGGGGGCCACCACCAGGGAGACCTTGTCGCCCACGCCCCCGGTGCTGTGCTTGTCCACACTCATCGCTTCCACGGGACTGAGATCCAGAACCTCCCCGGAATCCCGCATGGCCATCGTCAGGTGATAAACCTCATTCCAGGTCATACCGTTGAGATAGATGCCCATCAGCAGGGCCGCCAGTTGATAGTCGGCGATGGTGCCGCGAACAGATCCCCGGACGAAATACTCGATCTGTTCTTCGGACAGCTGCCGGCCGTCACGCTTGGCGATGATGATGTCTCTGATATCCATGATCTTCCCGTCCATCTCCCCTGCAAAAAAGGGCCACGTTCACCCCGGGGGTGACCACATGGCTCCTGCAAACTGGCAGTTCCCCTGCCGCTCGATGATCTCTCGCTGATCTTCCGGACTGCTCTGTCCCGATAATCGATGGTCGACCTGATCGGCCCGCCAGGGCTCGACAATCGCTCAGCGCTCGTCCGGAACCGCGATCCGTGTCCAGAAGCTCCGGCCCTGACCGGTCCCCCTGAGCCCGAAACGTTCGGCCACGGTGGCGCCCAGGTCGGCGAAGCTTTTCCGAACGCCCAGATCGACCCCTCTTTTCAGCCCGGGACCGAAGGCCAGCAGGGGGACATATTCCCTGGAGTGGTCCGTGCTGGGCGTGGTGGGATCGTTGCCGTGATCGGCGGAGATGACGACCAGATCGCCCCGTTTTAAAAGAGGAAAGATCCCTCCTAAAGAGCGGTCGAACTCCTCCAGACCGCCGGCATAGCTCTGCGGGTCGTTCCGATGGCCCCAGAGCATATCGAAATCGACCAGGTTGACCAGCAGCGCGCCGCGGTCGACGAGGCCCATCTGTTCCTGCAGCCGCAGCACGCCCTCAGCATTATTCCGCGTATGAACGGCCTCGGTGAGTCCCCGCCCGTTGAACAGATCCTCGATCTTACCAATCCCCACCACCGGCCAACCGGCTTCCTTGAGCTGGTCGAGAACGGTCTCGCCCTGAGGCGGCAGAGAAAAATCCTTGCGGTCCGGCGTCCGCACGAACCGACCCGCCGGACCCGTGAACGGCCGGGCAATGACCCGCCCGACTCCATGCCGGCCATGAAGCTGTTTCCTGGCGATGCCGCACAGACGGTAGAGTTCCTCGAGGGGAATGACATCGACGTGGGCGGCAATCTGGAAAACGCTGTCGGCCGAGGTGTAGACGATGGGCCGTCCGGTCTTCAGATGTTCTTCCCCCAGCTCCTCGATGATAACCGTTCCGGAGGCGGCCCTGTTGCCCAGGATCTTTCGTCCGATGGCCTTCTGGAAGAGCTCGATGACATCCGGAGGAAATCCCTCCGGATAGGTGGGAAATGGTTTTTCGGTGACCAGCCCCATGAGCTCCCAATGGCCCGAAGTGCTGTCCTTTCCGGCTGACCGCTCGGCCATCTTGCCATAGTTCGCATCCGGATGCGCCGCTGGAGGCACACCGGCGATCGAGGCGATGTTTCCCAATCCCAGTGCCGCCATATGGGGCATCCGGAGACCGCCCACCGCCCGGGCGGTGTTGACCAGAGTATTGCTGCCGGCATCGCCATATTGGCCGGCATCGGGCAACTCGCCGATACCCACGCTATCGATGACGATAAGGATGAAGCGTTTATTCACTTCCCTCCCTTGTCCTGCTGTGTTTTTGACTGCAGCATCTTCTGAAAGGGCTCGAACAGATCGATGGGCACCGGGAAGACGATGGTGGAATTATTCTCCGCCGCCACCGCGGAAAGTGTCTGCAGATAGCGCAGCTGCAGGGCCATGGGATGGTCCCCGATGACGGCAGCCGCTTCAGCCAGCTTCTCTGAAGCCTGGAACTCTCCCAGGGCGTTGATCACCTTGGCCCGCCGGTCTCGTTCCGCCTCGGCCTGCCCGGCCATTGACCGCTGCATCTCCTGGGGCAGATCGACATGCTTGATCTCGACGTTGGCCACCTTGATGCCCCACGGATCGGTCAGCCGGTCGAGGATGCTCTGCAGCTCCTCATTGATCTTCTCCCGGGCCGCGAGCAGCTCGTCCAGCTCGGCCTGTCCCAGAACGCTGCGCAGGGTCGTCTGGGCCAGCTGAGAGGTGGCGTACAGGTAGTTCTCCACCTCCACGATGGCCTTCTCCGGCTCCATCACCCGGAAATAGACGACGGCATTGACCTTCACCGAGACATTATCCTTGGTGATGACATCCTGCGGGGGCACGTCCATGGCCACCGTGCGAAGACTGACTTTGTTCATCTTGTCCATGATGGGAATGAGCAGAATCAGGCCGGGGCCCTTGGAACCGACCAGGCGTCCCAGGCGAAAGACCACCCCGCGCTCATACTCCTTGAGCACGCGGACGGCACTGGCCAGAATGAAGATGGCCACCAGAATCAACGGGTACAGGAACATATCACTCCTCCTTGGTGAGTCGTTCCACTTTCAGCAGAAGACGCTCCACCGCCACCACCCGGACCCTGTCTCCTTTCCTGACGATCTCCTGACAATGGGCATTCCACAGTTCGCCGCGGAGAAAAACCTTTCCATCCGGATTCAGCTCGCTCTCGGCCACTCCGATGATGCCGATAAGCCCCTGCTTTCCTGTTGTGGGTTTGCGCAGCCGGGTCCGCAGGGCCATGCCCAGAGCAAACAGGAAGAAGGCGGCCGTGGCCACGGTCACCGGCACGATAATCCGCCAGGAAATATGTAGAAAGGGGGCCGGAGAACCGATCAGCATCAGCGAGCCCAGTATCATGGCGATGATCCCTCCCGTGGTCAGAAATCCGAAGGTCGGCGTCAGCGCTTCGGCGATGAATAGGATAATGGCGAACAGGATCAGCAGCAGCCCGGCATAGTTGATGGGCAGCACCTGAAAGGCGAAGAAGGCCAATATCAGGCAGATGCCGCCGGCGATGCCCGGCAGGAAAGCACCCGGATTGGAGAGCTCGAAGAACAATCCGTAAAAACCGAGAATTAAAAGAATATAGGCCACGTTGGGGTTGGAGATGATGTTCAGGACCCGGTAGCGAAAACTCATCCGCAGATTTCTGATCGTCGCGCCGCGGGTTTCCAATGTAACCGGCCCGTCGGCGGTTTCGACCTGAAGGCCGTCGAGAGCGTCCAAAAGAGCCTGGCGGTTCTCGCAGATCAAGTCGATGATCCCCAGTTCCAGAGCCTCCCCGGCCGTCACCGACTCGCTCAAGCGGACGGCCTTTTCCGCCCAGTCGGCATTACGGCCGCGCTGCTCGGCGATGCCCCTGATATAGGAGACGGCGTCGTTGGTCATCTTGTCATTCATGGTCTGGTCCACTTCCTGCCCCATCGTCACCGGATGAGCGGCTCCGATGTTCGTCCCCGGCGCCATCGCGGCCACGTGCGCAGCCAGGGTGATGAACACACCCGCCGAGGCGTCCTGCGCTCCGGACGGAGCCACATAGACGACGATGGGAATGGGCGAGTTCATAAAGGCCTTGACGATCGAGCGCATCGACTCCATGAGTCCGCCGGGAGTATCCAGCTCTACGATCAGACAGATCGAACCGGCCCGCACGGCCTCATCCAGGCTCTCGGCGATAAACTCGGCCGCGACCGGACTGATGACGCCCTCGACTCGAATGACATCCACCTGCCGGGTTCCGGCGCCAGCCGTCAGCGCCGGAAGAGAGGACAGCGCCAACGCGATTGCAAGGATCTTCAGAACAGGGATTCTCAAAATGAGACCTTTCAAACTTGCGTTTTTCAAATCAGCGTCTTTCAAAGTCATCTCTTCGGATGGCCGGCCTCCGGTTTACGGACACCATTACTCAGGTTCGAAAACAGACCAGTTTGATCTCGGTCATCTCCTCGACAGCGTATCGCAGCCCCTCGCGTCCGATCCCGCTCATCTTCATACCCCCGTAGGGCATATGATCCACCCGGTAGGTCGGCACCTCGTTGATCATCACGCCGCCGACATCGATCGCCTGGACGGCTCTCAGGGCGGCCGACAGATCCCGGGTGAAGATGCCCGCCTGGAGACCATACCGGGAGTTATTGACCCCTGCGATGGCCTCGTCCAGCGAATCCACAGGATTGATGATCACCAGCGGGGCGAAGGCCTCTTCCGAACAGACCCGGCAGTGCTCCGGCACCTCCGTCAAAACGGTCGGCCACAGCAGGGAACCCTCCCTGCGGCCTCCGCAGGAGCGTTTCCCGCCGGCCTGGAGCGCCTCGTCTATCCAACTCTGGGCGCGATCGGCCGCGTCGACCGAGATCATGGGGCCCATATCCGTTTGCTCATCCGCAGGATCACCGACCGCCAGCCGCTCTGCCGCGGAGGAGATCATTTCTACCAGCGGTCCGAAGAGAGTACGCTGAACATATACCCGCTGGACGGATATACACACCTGCCCGGCCAGGGCGAAGGCTCCGGCCGCGATCCGACCGGCCGCCAGGTCGGCATCGGCATCGGCCATAACGATGACGGCGGAGTTGGCGCCCAGCTCCATGGTCGTCTTTTTGATTCCAGCACCGGCCATGAGCGTTCTGCCGACCGCCAGGCTGCCGGTGAAGGACAGCATTCTGACACGCTCGTCTGAGATCAGGGGCGGCCCAATCTCATCACCGGGTCCGGTGATGACGTTAAGGGCCTCTTCGGGCAGGCCGCTCTGCTCCAAAATTCCGGCCAGCTGAAGATCGGCCAGGGGCGTTTCGGTGGCCGGTTTCAGGATCACGCTGTTGCCCGCTGCCAGAGCCGGGGCCACTTTATGAGCGGCCAGGTTCAGGGGAAAATTGAAGGGCGTGATGGCCGTCACCACCCCGACCGGCACTCGAAGCGTGAATCCCAGCCGGCCTCTGCCACGGGGATCGGCATCGAAGGGAACCTCTTCACCGTGAATGCGCTTGGCCTCCTCGGCGGCGACGGTGAAAGTCTGAACCGCACGCTGAACCTCTCCGCGAGCTTCGCGGATCGTCTTACCCACCTCCTGCGACAAGGTCGCGGCCAGTTCCTCTTGACGAGCTCGAATATGCTCAGCCGCCCGCAGGAGCATCCCATGACGTTCGGCGGCGGACAGAGCGGCCATCTGCCGGGCACCCCGAACGGCGCTGGCCAGGGCCAGGTCGACCTCCCGTGAACCGGCCCGCGGGATTTCGCCGACCATCTCACCGTTGAAAGGATTGGTCACCGGAATGGTCCGGCCGGTTTGGATCCAGCGCCCTCCGATACGCATGTCCATCCACTTATCTCCGTAATCAGAAATCCGGCCCGTCAACTCCCCCGCATCCGGTCCACCGTAAAAGGCTCCCCTACGGCAGATCGGCCGGCTCACTCTGTCCACACAGGAACACCCCATCCCGCCCCATCCTCTTGGCCATGTAGAGCGCCTCATCGGCACGCTCGACGACATCCTTGTGATCGTCAGCATCCTCTGGAAAACAGGCCACTCCCAGGCTGACGGTCAACCGTTTGTCCGGCTGCACCTGGGCATGGGGAAATTTATGATCAGCCACCTTTTTTCGAATCCGCTCGGCCACCTTCCAGGCTCCGGCCTTGTCCGTTTCGGTCAGAACCACGATAAATTCCTCACCCCCATATCGGGCCACGATGTCGATATCCCGGACCTCGGCTTTGATCAGCTGGGCGATAATGATCAGGGCTTTGTCCCCGGTGGGGTGTCCGCAGGTATCGTTATAATTCTTGAAATGGTCGATATCCAGCATGATGATGGAAAAGGGATGCCGATGTCGGCGACTGCGGCTGGCCTCCGCCATCAGCCGCTCCTGAAAATGCCGTCGATTGAACACGCCGGTGAGCCCGTCGGTGATGGAGAAGTGTTTGGCGTTCTGATACAGGCGGGCGTTTCCGATAGCGGTGGCCATCTGATCGCCCAGGGAATTCCAGAACAGTTCGTCTCGATCCTTGAAGAGCATATCCTGGTGGCCCATGATGACCAGGATTCCCATCAACTTGTTCTGGATCAGCAGCGGCAGAAAAGCGCTGAACCGGGCGCTCTGAAAACCCCGCCGCTGACCGGGCGGCGGCTCCAATTGTTCCGAGATAACGGGCTTGCCCCTTCGTGCGACCTGCTGAATAATGTGATCCACTTTGTTCAGTTCCACCGTCAGCGAAGGCGCCGTCGCCTCGGGCGCAGCCACCTTCCAGGTATCCTTATCTTCATCCCACAACAACACCGCACAATACTGACAGTTCAGGTGGGTCTTGATAATATCCACCATTCGCTCTAATAACAGGTCGAATTCCAGCTGGGCGCCGATCTGTTTGCTGATGGTACCCAGCATCTCCAGAGCTCGCGCTCTCGACTTGGCTCGAGCATAGAGTATCACATTGAGCACGGCCTGCGCAGCCTGGTTGGCGAACAATTCCAGAATACCGATGGTCTTGAGATCGGGCACCTGATCGTTGGTGGGACTATCCACGGAGATAACGCCCAGCATCCTGTGATCCGCGCTCACCAGGGGCACCAGCAGATAATCGTCGGGGTGCCACCCTCCCCTTTTCTCCGGTATACCCTCGGCTTTGATATCGTATTCGGTAGCCACACCCTCTTGATGGCTGACGAAAAACGCGTTGCCGATCTCATATTTCTCCTGAAACAACTGGAAGAAACATTCTTTGGGGACCTCCTGCTCCTGGGCACGGTGGAATTCCTCTCGGCTCAAGCCGGCCTGGGCAATTCTCTTAAACACATGTCGGTCAAGATCATACAGGCTGATTAAGACCCGCCCAAAATCCAGACTGCGGTGGATGGCCCGGGCCACCTTATCCAGGATCTCTTCCAGCTTGAGATCCAAATGAAGGACCTCATTGATCTTCAGGATCTCGGTGAGCTGCCGGGTCTGGATCTCCAGCTGGGCGTTCTTCTGCTCCAGTTCCTGGCGGAGCTGCTTGGTCTTCGGGGGCTGCAGGGCCGCAGGCGCGCGAAGTCGGTCATCATGTGATCGGCGCTGTTCCATACGCTTTATCCGGTTGCTGAAGGTGGCGGGTGGCGTCAGCTGAGAAACAGAGGATCGGAATGAGGCGGACCGTCAGAACCTCATTATCGACGGGTAAAACCGTCCGGCGGCAGAGGCTCCATCGAGCCCCTGCGGGGCGCCGAAAAACACCCCGTCTATCGTGGCAAGTCCCCAAGAAACATAAGGAATTCCCCATGTCGATGCAAGCATTTTTCTTGACAAGTCTGGACAGATCCGATACCTTTATATGAAACGGCCACAGCGCTCGAGGGACACACGCCGGGGAACAGTGTCGAGCGTTGGAAACTGTCGCCGGCTCATTTCAGCGCTGGCGTTTCAGCTTGCCGTTGGTCTTTTCCCCTTCCGAAATGTGTTTGACCAATTGGAGGGCATATGTCCACCAGATTCGAGGAACTGAAAGCGATCATGACACGCCTGCGAGGACCCGATGGCTGTCCCTGGGACCGCGAACAGACCCATCTCAGCCTGCGTCCCTATCTCATCGAGGAAGCCTATGAGGTTCT
>Ga0272444_10001763_pt1 | contig 20505 bp, 17 predicted proteins | sample SSMForm13_FD_201033 | JGI IMG/M metagenome (GOLD analysis project Ga0272444, IMG submission 201033) | Marine sediment archaeal communities from Little Sippewissett salt marsh, Falmouth, MA, United States - SSM-Form-13 | ecosystem: Environmental > Aquatic > Marine > Wetlands > Sediment ... | reverse complement strand
CTGAATCCGCTGTTCTACACGCCATTCGCGTGGCTTGCGCTGACATTCCTCTTCTCGTTCCTGATCCGCCAGCAGCGAAACACCTACGAACTCCAGTTGGCCCACTTCAGCTACTTCCTTCTCGAAGTCATGGTCATCACCGTGCTTGTTCACCTGATGGGAGGGGTGGAGTGGATCGGCATCATCTTCTACATGCCCACGGTTGTCACAGCCAACTACTTTCTGACCCACCGTCACAGCCAGGTGCTCACCGCCGTGGTCATCGCGTCCTACACTTGCCTTGCTGCACTCGAGTACGCCGGAATCCTGCCGCATAAGTCGCTGTTCGCTCCGATAGGATCCGGGGCGTACGCCAACTTGGGGTACGTTCTCCCGACAGTCCTTGCCGGCGGCTTCGCTGTCTACACGGTGATCGCCCACACCGTGCGGTCGTTCAACGAGTACTACTGGAGGAAGCAAGGAGCACTCGAGCAGAGGGAAGCGGATCTTGCACGACTATCCAGACAGCTCCTCGGCGCCCAGGACGAAGAGAGGCGTCGGATCGCCCGCCAACTGCACGACGAGGTCGGCCAATCCCTGGCAGCGATCAAGCTCCACGCTGCCGTCTTGCCGTCGATCTTGCAGCCCGACCGGCAGAAACTAGAGGACGTCGTCGACCACGCGATCCGCCAGACACGGGACCTGACGCGTTCGCTTCGCCCGCCCCTACTCGATGAACTGGGACTCGAACCAGCGATCCGAGAGCTGGGGAGGATGATCGGCGAAACGGCGCATCTTCGCGTCGACGCTGAAATCGACATTGAGTACCGCCTTCCCGAAGGAACCGAGTGGCTCATCTACACGGTCATCGCCGAGGCGCTTCAGAACGTCAAGCGCCACGCCAGAGCAAACGAAGCATCGATCCTCATTGAGCATCGCCCCGCGTGTCTGTACATCAGCGTGAAGGACAACGGGGTCGGTTTCGATCCGGCACACATGCAGGGGGTCGGTCTTCGTAGCGCCTTTGAACGGCTTGATGCCATCGGCGGCCGGTTGCTGATCAACGCATCTCCCGGAGAGGGAACGGAACTAATCGCTGAGGTGCCGTTTGAACCCAATTCGCATTGCGATCATTGATGATCACGAACTGGTCCGGCAAGGCCTGCGTGCCCTGCTCTCTTCCGATCCGCAGTTCGACGTCATCGGAGCAGCGGATGATCTGACCGGTGGCATCCGGCTTGTCCGGGAGAAGCAGCCGGATGTGCTCCTGTTGGATATCGCGATGCCCGGCGGGAGCGGCCTTGATGCACTGCCGGGGTTTCGCTCTGCTTCTGCAACCACGTCGATTCTCATGCTTTCGATGTATGACGAGCCAGAAATCGCTCACCGTGCGCTGCAGCTTGGCGCCATGGGATTGGTCTCGAAGACATGCTCCCGGGAGGAGCTCACCACGGCGATCCGTCGGGCCGCACGTGGGGAACCGACTTCTCCCTCCATTCACTTGACACCGCGCGAGTGTGAGATCTTGTCGCTTCTTGGTTTGGGGAAGGAAGATGGCGAGATCGCCGAATGCCTGTCGCTTCGTCCACGTTCTGTCGAAAACAGGATCCAGGGATTGATGTCCAAACTGGGTATCCGCACGCGAACCGGACTGATCGCTCACGCTCGCCGGGTTGGCACGTCGACGCTGCTCGGGGAGGGCAAGCTGGCCGATAGCCAGGAAGACGACCGCAATCGCCAGGCAATCGCACGGGATTGAACCATTCACCCTGTGGTTGCTGCGACTGCTCAGTGCAGTTGTGATCAACTGCTTCGTGCAGTTGTGATCAACTGCTTCGTGCAGTTGCGATCAACTGCTTCGTGCAGTCGCAGGATTGATACATTCACCCCATGGTTGCGGCGGCTGCTCCAGATAGAATAGTGGGTCATGAGCTTGCTTCGGGTGGTGATTGCCGATGATCATGCATTGGTTCGAGAAGGGCTCTCCGCCCTTCTGGCCACTGCATCGTTTGACGTGGTCGGGCTGTGCGGAGATGGCCGTGAGTTGGTCCGGCTAACCCGCACTCATCGTCCGAACCTTGTCCTTGTCGACATCTCGATGCCTCTCCTCAATGGATTGGAGGCCGTTCGACACATCCGCAGAGCCTCGCCGGAAACGAAGATCGTCATCCTATCGATGCACACCAATCGCGAGATCATCAGCCAGGCACGGCACCGTGGCGTGTCCGGGTATATCTTCAAGGATACGCCTGCGGCCACCATGTTGAAGACGCTGCAGCAGATCGCCGAAGGGGAGTTCGTCTTCCCGGAACCTCAAGAGCAGGTACCAGGTGCCTCGACAGCCGCCGAGTTCGAGAACCTGACGCCGAGAGAAAGAGAAGTGCTGCAGCTAATCGTGGAGGGGAAGCGTAACTCGGAGATTGCCGACATCATGATGCGCAGTCTGCACACGGTACGGAATCACCGTGCCCGCATCATGCGCAAGTTGGGTGTGGGCACCGCCGCCGACCTTATCACGGTTGCCGAGCAAATGCACTTGGTGTACTTGCAGCCTCCGGAGAGGACAACATGATCACGAACGCCCCGATTCTCCTCAATCGCTACGCTGAACATCTCGACGGGGCACTTCGATCTGCGCTTCGTGGAGACAGTCTGCTTCATCCCGTTCTCCGCTACCACGTCGGTCTGGAGGATGAGCACGGAAAGCCAAGGGAGGGTCTCGGGAAGCTACTGCGCCCCTCGCTGTTGCTGCACACCTGCCAACACCTGGGCGGATCACTCGACCGTGCGACCCGAGCGGCGGTCGCGCTCGAACTCGTCCACAACTTCTCCCTGATTCATGATGATATCCAGGATGAGGATCCCACAAGGCGAGGCTTCCCCACAGTGTGGACTCGCGTCGGAGTCGCGCAGGCAATCAACGCAGGCGATCTTCTGTACGCGATCGCCGTCCACGAGATCCTCGCTTGCGGCGCGGGGGCAACCGCAGTTCTCAATCGTGCGACCACGGCGATGATCGAGGGGCAAGCGATGGACCTATCGTTCGAGGACCGGCTCGTAGAGTCCGGCGAGTACCTGGCGATGATTGATCGCAAGACCGGTGCCCTGATCCGTTGCTCGTTTGAGCTCGGCGCCGTGTGCGCTGACGCTCCTGATGATGTGCGCGACAGGCTGGTCGAGTTCGGCATCTATGTCGGCCGGGCGTTTCAGATTCGAGACGACGTGCTCGGTATCTGGGGAGATCCGGCGATCACCGGCAAGCCAAGAGGATCGGACATTCGCCGTCGGAAGAAGTCGTTCCCCATCGCGGACGCGTTCAGTCATGCAACAGCCGAAGACCGAGCGACGTTGACCGCAGCTTACGCCACCGACCCGATCGATGATGCACGGGTGAAGACCGTGATGGACATCCTCGAGAAAACCGATGCGAAGACCCATTCAGAGGAACAGGTTCACTCCAACCTACAACAAGCAGAAGACATCCTCGAAAGCCTACCGCTTGAACCGTCCGCACAACACGAGATGCGCGAACTGGTGGCCTTCTTGGCAAGGAGGAACAAATGAAGAGGCCAGCCACATTCGACATGACGATGGCCAGGTACATCGCAAGGAGGAAGCTATCCAGGCAGTCGCATTTCCCGTTTGTCACCATGGTCGAGCCGTTAGAGGCATGCAACCTCCGCTGCCAGGGATGTGGACGGATCCGGGAGTATCAAGACGCGCTCGATCTGCGGATGTCCATCGACGATGTGATGGCCGCCGTTTGGTCGGCGGGATCGCCCGTTGTGTCCGTCTCTGGCGGAGAACCGCTTCTCTACGAGCAAATCGGCGATCTCATCCGCGCACTGGTCGAGGACAAGCGGTTCATCTTCCTGTGCACAAACGGCCTGCTCCTCGAGGAGAAGCTCGACCAGTTCAAGCCCTCACCCTACGTATCGTTCGTCGTACACATGGACGGAACGGAGAAGATCCACGACCAGGTCACCGGACGACCAGGATCCTACGATACTGCGTTCTCGGCGATCCAGGAAGCCATCCGCCGTGGATTCCGGGTGAGCACGAACACTACAATCTTTCACGGTTCGGACGTCGAAGATCTCCGCGCATCGTTCAATCGTCTCAAGAACATCGGGATTGAAGGACTGATGGTTTCCGCCGGGTACGCCTACGAGGACGTCAGCGAACAGGAGCAGTTCCTGCAGAGGCAGGAGGCGATCCGGGTGTTTCGGAGGGTCCTCGATCCCTCCCAGAAGCTCCCGTTCTACAACAATCCACTGTATCTGGACTTCCTCCGAGGCAAGCGCACCTACGATTGCGCAGCATGGACCACCCCCACCTTCACGGTTCGCGGATGGCGGCTGCCCTGCTACCTGATCGCTGATGAGCATGTGGACTCAATCGACGCCCTGCTCGATCCGGCGCTGTGGGATCGGTACGGACCTGGCAAAGACAAGCGATGCGCAAACTGCATGATCCACTCATCGTTCGAGGGAGCAAGCATCCTCGCATCGTTCCGGAGGCCGTGGGATCTGTTGCGTGTTGCCCTGGAGGAAGGTCGCTCATGAACGTCGTCGCGGCAAGTACCCGCATCGAGCTCTCCCGGATCCCCCGTCGAACCGGTTGGAAGAAGCTGCGGACCGGGATGGGCTCGATCGCCGGAAAGACACTGGGAGCGCATCTGGACTCGACGGCGCTCACCACCACGACCGTCCTATCCACGGGGTACTGCGGAGCGCTTGCCGGCCACCTGAAGGCCAACGACGTGGTGCTTGCCGATTCGATCGATGGCGGGGGCGGCGCCCATTCGCTCAGCAAGGAGCTCGTGGATCGCGTCGCGGAGAAGCTCCGACATGAAGGCGTCCGCGCTCATCGTGGCACCATCGTCTATCGCCCTGAGGTCGTGGCATCCGGGGTTGCCAAGCGAGTGCTCCACGACAGGACCGGTGCGCTGGCGGTTGACACCGAGAGCGGCCCGCTGGCCGACACCGTGTCAGCGCACGGCGGGGAGCTTGTCGTCGTACGAATCGTCTTGGACTCACGAGACGCCGAGCTGCCGTTCTCCGTCAGCAGCTCGCCGGCCCGATCAGCACTCCGGCATCCGTTGGCCGCTGCTCGGATCATCCGTGGTGCCGAACGCGCAGCTGCGGCCATCGGACGTACCGTTCCTCTCGTGCAGCAGGCGATGGAAGGAGGCAACGGATGATGACCCGCTCGATCCGCGTCGGCACACTTCAACTCGGCGGTGACGCCTCGATCATCGTTCAATCGATGACCAATACGGATACACGCGACGTCGACGCCACCGTAGCTCAGATCCGCCGGCTCGAGACCGCCGGTTGTGAGCTTGTCCGCGTGGCGGTCCCCGATCTGGACGCCGCCGCTGCTCTTCCCCAGATCCGGGAGCGGATCGGCATCCCACTCGTGGCCGACATCCACTTCGATCATCGAATCGCGTTGGCATCGATCAAGGCAGGCGTGGACAAGCTTCGTCTCAACCCCGGCAACATCACAGATCCCAAGAAGATTGTCGAAGTCGTCAACGCCGCTGCAGCAGCCGGAATCCCGATCCGAGTCGGGGCCAACTCCGGTTCGCTCGCGAAGGCGTACCTCGACAAGCACGGTCACGCCACGGCGGATGGCATGGTCGAGAGCGCGCTTGCACAGGTGCGCCTCCTGGAAAAGCACGGGTTCACGCAAATCGTTGTATCGGTCAAAGGAACAGATGTTCCTATGACGATCGCCGCATACCGCCGGATGGCAATCGAACGCGACTACCCTCTCCATATCGGGATCACCGAGGCAGGGACAGCATGGGAAGGCGGAATCCGATCCGCCGTTGGTCTTGGTGTCCTGCTCGAACAGGGGATCGGCGACACAATCCGGATCTCGCTCACGGGGGATCCTGTGGAAGAAGTGAGCGTCGCGTACGCCATCCTTCGTGCTCTCGGTCTACGCCAGCGAGGGATCACGTTCCGCGTATGTCCAACGTGTGGACGAACCGGAATCGCTCTCGAAAAGGTCGCTCTCGCAGTTCAAGACGCAGTTCGCGACCTGGATGCTCGGCTGACCGTGGCCATGATGGGCTGCGTCGTGAACGGTCTTGGAGAAGCGCGGGACGCAGACGTAGGCCTGGTGGGCGCCGCAGGAAGGGCCACGATCTACGTCCACGGTGATCCATTCGCCGTCAACGTCCCAGAGGAGAACCTCATCGAGCAGATGGTGTCCACCATTCGACAAACCGCAGGAGAAACGAAGCCATGAACACCCATACGGCAACATCGACGACCGTCACAACATCGGCTGCAGAAGCGCGGCAGCGATCGATGGATCAAGCCGTCGAACACCTTCGTCGCATGCAGCATGAGGATGGCTACTGGTGGGCCGAACTGGAGTCCAACGTCACGATTACGGCCGAACACCTCTTCCTGCGCCATATCCTGGGGATCTCGGACGGGAAGGAGCAGAGGAAGGCCGCCCGGTACCTTCTCAAGATGCAGCGGGAAGACGGGACATGGAGCAACTGGCATGAAGGATCTCCCGATCTCTCAACCACGATCGAAGCCTACATCGCCCTGAAGATGGCCGAAGTCTCCACAGCGACCCTCGAGATGACCCGGGCACGCGACTACATCCTTTCGGAAGGCGGCGTGGAGAACGCGCGCGTGTTCACCAAGATCTGGCTCGCTATGATGGGGGAATGGCCGTGGCGCGGTACGCCGATGATCCCGCCCGAACTGTTCCTTCTGCCGCGCCGGTTTCCGGTGAACATCTACTCGTTCGGGTGCTGGGCGCGGCAAACGGTGGGAGCCTTGGCCGTCGTCAGAACACTGGAACCTGTCGTTCCTCTGCCTCCGGAAGCAAGAATCGATGAGCTGTTCGTTCGCGGGCGCGAGCAGGCCGATGTCCGTGTCCCCGACCGCAAGAAAACCGCGATCAGTCGGATGTTTGTGACGTTTGACAAGCTCTACCGCGCTTACAATCGTCTGCCGCACATCCCACTCCGGAAGACGTCACTTCGCAGGGCCGAACGATGGATCGTGGATCGCCAAGAGGCCGATGGATCCTGGGGCGGAATTCAGCCCCCGTGGGTGTACTCGCTCATCGCCCTTCACGAGCTCGGCTACGGGCTAGACCATCCCGTGATCAAGAAAGGACTTGATGGGTTCTACGGACCGAAGGGGTTCGCCATCGAAGACGAGGTCACGTTCCGACTGCAATCCTGCCTATCTCCGGTGTGGGATACCGGTTTGGCGATGATGGCGCTGGAGGATGCAGGGGCTCAGGAGGATGATCCCGCGCTGACCCGCGCCGGAGAGTGGTTGCTGAACGAACAGATCTTCGTCGGCGGCGATTGGCAGCTTCACTGCAGCGCCCGTCCCGGCGGATGGGCGTTCGAGTTCGACAACGACATCTATCCGGACACGGACGACTCCGCGGTGGTCATGATGGCGATTGCCAAGACACAGCTGGACGCAGATCGGAAGCAACTAGCGATAGCCCGTGGAACCGAGTGGTTGGTGGGAATGCAGAGCCGAGGCGGAGGATGGGGCGCGTTCGATCGGAACAACACGCAGGCTTGGACTCGCAAGATTCCATTCGCCGACTTCGGCGAGATGATCGATCCACCGTCCGTCGACGTCACGGGCCATGTCGTGGAGTTCCTTGGACGGCTCGGCTGGCGCAACGATCACCCCGTCGTCCGCCGTGCGGTCCGCTACCTGAAGAGAGAACAGGAGTCCGACGGGTCCTGGTACGGGCGTTGGGGTGTCAATCTGATCTACGGCACCGGCACCGTTCTTCCTGCGCTTGAAGCAATCGGCGAAGACATGAGCACGCCGTACGTACGGCGCGCCGTCAGCTGGCTTCTGGCGCGACAAAACGAGGACGGCGGCTGGGGCGAGCGGGTAGAGAGCTACCACGGTCCCACCTACCGCGGGCGTGGCCCGTCAGCTGCGTCGCAAACCGGATGGGCTCTTCTCGGCCTGATCGCCGCAGGAGAAGCCGAGACCCCCGCTGTGGAACGCGGGATTGAGTATCTGATCCGCACGCAACGTGACGACGGCGGATGGGACGAGCCTTGGTTTACCGGAACTGGTTTCCCGACCGACTTTATGATCCGCTACCACATCTATCGCGACGTGTTCCCGCTGATGGCGCTGGGACGCTACCAGAGCAAGCTGCAGGACTCTGAGCACAGGAGGCGCCCGGTATGAGCATTGTCCGCGCAAACATCCTTGGCTTCTGCTTCGGCGTTCGCCGGGCGGTGAACATGATCGAGACGGATCTCTCCGAGCACGGGCCCCTTTGCACACTCGGTGCGATCGTCCACAACACCCACGTCGTCAATGGCCTCGCCCGCAAGGGAGCCAACTTGGTATCTACGTTGGATGATGTTCCGCAGGGGGGAACGGTCGCCATCACGGCGCACGGTGCCGGCGAGGAAGTCCACGCCGAGATCCAGCACCGTGGCCTACGGCTCGTCGATACAACATGCCCGATCGTCCGCAAGGCACAGGAGACCGCGGCCAAGTTGGTGGACGACGGGTTCTATGTTGTGTTGTACGGCGACGCTGATCACCCAGAAGTGAAAGGAATCCTCTCGTGGACGCGCGGATGCGGAGAGGCAACGGTGGCCGCTGATGTCGAGGTTCCTGAAGGGACAAAGGGGATCGGCATCATCGCCCAGACGACGAAGAAACCAGAGCTGTTTGCGGAATTTGCCCAGGCTTTAACCCGCCGCTTTGCTGGGAAGACCCCGGAGATCCGGATCGTCAACACCACATGCCCCGAGACGGGGCGTCGCTACGACGCGGCGAAACATCTGGCGATGGAAGTCGACGCACTGATTGTGGTTGGCAGCCGCTCCTCGGCCAATACGCGCAAGCTGGCCGAAACGTGCCGCGCCACGGGAATCCCAACCTATCACATCGAGTCTGCGGATGAGCTTCGAGGGATCGCAGACGAAACCTTCGAACGAATTGGAGTGACAGCCGGCGCATCGACACCAGACGATGTCATCGCCGAAGTGGTGGAACAACTCGAGCTCTCGACAGGGCCTCGTACGGAAGGAGGGAAGGCAGATCGCTAAGATCCTGCTGATGACATCTCATGAACAGGAAATCGACCCAACAGATGCAAGTCCCGGTGGAAGATCAGGAGACGGCTGTGATGTTCCGCGGGCACCGCGAGACGATCCATCGTCAAGCGAGTTGTGCGCCCGACTTCATGGATATCACAGATGATGTCCGGGAGATCGTGGGCCGTTCCGGGATTCAGGAGGGGACTGTCGTGGTCTTCTCGCGTCACACAACCGCTGCCGTGAAGATCAACGAGAACGAACCCTTGCTGCTCCAGGATATGTCGTACTTCCTGAAGCGGATCGCGCCACGAGAGGCGCCGTACCGTCACAACGATTTCGCGGTCCGAACGGCGAACATGACCGAGGATGAGTGCCCGAACGGCCACTCTCACTGCCAGAACCTGCTGATGACCACGAGCGAGACGATACCGATTGCCAAAGGGGAGCTGATGCTCGGGCAATGGCAAACCTTGTTCCTGATCGAGCTCGATCGTCCTCGTGATCGCGAGGTGATCGTGCAGGTTCAGGGATGGTAGAACGAGCACAAGTGGCGGGAAGGCCCTCCGAACTGAGGACCAAGCCACATGTCGTCGCCGTCATTGTGCCGCCGCCTACGCCCGTCTCATTGGCAGAAGCGCAGGATGCTTGCCTCCGCCTTGCCGGAACGCACTACGAGAACTTCACCGTGATCTCGTGGCTTGTGCCTCGCAAGCTCCGGCCTCATCTTGCCGCAATCTACAGCTTCTGCCGCACCGTCGACGATCTGGGTGACGAAGCCCCTGGAGACCGTGTTGCGCTTCTGGAAAGGTTCGAGCAGATGCTCCGGAATGCCATCGCCGGAAGGGCCACGACGCATCCGGTGCTTATCGCCTTGCGGGAGACCGTTTCGAGATACCATCTGCCCGAGGAGCTACTCGTCGATCTTGTCACCGCAAACCGGATGGATCAGGTGAACAGCCGGTACGAGACATACGAAGAGCTGTTGCGCTATTGCCGGTTCTCTGCGGTTCCAGTGGGCCGGTTGTTTCTCTTGCTGTACGGCTATCGAGAAGAAGGGCTTCATCAACTGTCGGATACGACATGCATGGCGCTGCAGCTCACGAATTTCTGGCAGGACATCCGGCGCGACCGCGCCATGGGGAGGATCTACCTTCCGCAAGAGGACATGACCCGGTTCGGCGTATCCGAGCACGACCTCGATCAGCCAACGGCGACCGACGCTGTTCGCCGCCTGGTCGCGTTCGAGGTCGAGCGAACCGAGGTCCTGTTCCAGGAGGGCTGGCCGCTTGTACAGAACGTGCGCGGGCATCTGCGCGTGGATCTGGCTCTGTTCAGCCGGGGCGGTCAGACGATTCTTCGGAAGATCGCAGATCAGCAGTTTGATACGCTGGCCGCTCGTCCGACCGTCGGTAGGATGGAGAAGCTCGGGCTGTTCTTGCGCAGCCTGGTTGCCCGTACATGAATCGCGTCCTCTCCACGCAGGTTCTCACCGCCTATCAAGCCGCGGTGCAAACGACCAAGGCGGCATCAAGCAGCTTCGCACTCGGGATCCGATCCCTGCCTACTGAGAAACGGTTCGCGATGTGCTCCGTGTACGCCTTCTGCCGGGAAGCCGACGACATCGCCGATGGAGGAAGCTCGATCGAAGCCAAAGCAGCGAGGCTGGCAACGCTTCGGGAACGGTTGCTCCGGTCAGCGGGTGGATCTCCCGATCCGGAGGTTCTGCATGATGTGGCTCTCGGAGATGCAATCGGCCGCTTCGGGATTGAGCTTGACGATCTCACGGCAGTGATTGACGGCGTGGAGATGGACCTTTCGATCACCCGCTACCAAACGTTCGAGGAACTGCGAGTGTACTGCGCTCGTGTTGCGTCCGCGGTTGGCCTGTCCGTCTTGCCGATTCTTGCTGGCGGGCGCTACAGGGCGAATCGCCAGCCGCTCCGAGAGGCCGGCCAGGCACTGGGCATAGCGCTTCAACTGATCAACATCCTCCGTGACATTCGAGTCGACTACCGGATCGATCGCGTGTACTTGCCGCAGGAAGATCTGCAGCGATTCGGGATCTCGGATAGGGACCTGCTGAACGATCCGCTTGCTCCTTCTGCACAGGAGATGTTGCGGTTCCAGATCGAACGGGCACGCAGCTACTTGGACGAAGGAAAGAGGCTGTTCGGGTCGCTTCCGTCCCACAGCAGGCTTGCCCCGGCGTTGATGGCCGCTGTCTATGAGGAATACCTCCGGCGCATCTCGGATGCTGTTCGCCACGCCTCTCTGGCAATCGAGCCGATCAGGATCACGACGAAACTCCTCCTGGTGCCAAAGACATGGATCAAGACAAGATGCCTTCCGAGCCGATCGTCGTAGTCGGTGGCGGAGCAGCGGGGGTCACCTGCGCCTGCAAGCTTGCCGAGCGCGGAGATCGTGTCATCCTGATCGAACAGGGTCCCCAACTCGGTGGCCGGGCCGGCTCGTTTACGCACCCGGACTATGGACTGATCGACTTCGGACAGCACATTCTCATGCGTTGCTGCAAAGAGTCAGCGGCGTTGTTCGATCGGCTTGGCGTTGGGGATGCACTTCGGTTTCAGTCGTCACTCAACGTGCCAATCGCGACCCACGATACGCCCGAGCCGGTTCGAGCGCGAGTTGCGTCGGCGCCGCTCCCCGCGCCACTTCATCTCGTGCCCAGCCTGCTACGGTATCGCCCCCTGTCCAGCACCGACCGAGCCCGAGTCATTCCGGCAGCGTGGTCGCTGTGGCTTCGTTCCCCAACGCCGGGAAATACGTTCGCTACATGGCTTGAGCGTCACGCGCAATCCCCAGAAGCAGTCGCCCGCTTCTGGGATCCCATCTCGATCGCTGCACTCAACGCCCCAGCAGCCAGCGTCGATGCCGGCGTTGCAGGCATGGTGTTCCGGAAGGCGTTCCTTTCGCCTCACGGCGCGGATCTTGGGTTCTTCCAGCGCCCGCTCTCGGAGCTGTTTGGGGCGGCAATCCCCTACCTCGAGAACCGCCAAGGAACGGTCCTTCTGGGAACCCGCGTGCGCGCGATTGAGATCACAGATGGTCGTTGCGTAGGTGTTCGGCTGGCTAGTGGCGAGGCCATTCGCGCCGCATCGGTCGTGTCGGCTGTGCCTCCTTCCGACCTCGCCGCGCTTCTTCCGGACACCCTCGAGCCAGGTCGACGCTTGCCGATCAGCGATGTCGTGCAGCACCTTGCGTGGGCGCCGATTGTCAACCTTCACCTGTGGTTCGACCGCCTCGTCATGCCCCGGGAGCAGCCACTCTTCATCGCCGTGGATGGTCCGGTGCAGGCCGTGTTCAACGGATCCGCTCTTCACGAAGGATCCGCCGATCACCATGTCGTGCTCTCACAGAGCAACGCACAGGAGCTCGTGACCATGGGGGATTCCCGGATTATCGACCGGCTTCTCCTGTCTCTTGGCGACCTTCTTCCCGCAACCAGATCGGCCCGACTCCGCGGGGCGTTGGTGGTCCGGTGGCGGAGAGCTACGTTTGTTCCCGAGCCCGGGTCCGATGCCTTCCGTCCGGAGCCTCGATCGCACTTCGAGCGTTTGATGCTTGCCGGTGATTGGGTGAACACCGGTTGGCCGTCCACGATCGAGGGCGCGGTTCGTGCCGGGGTTCGTGCCGCAATGCGCGTCTCCCAGGACAATTCACGCGCGGTGAACCTCGGCCTTCCCCAATAGGACAAACGCTCTGCTCACTTCGCGTGGTTTCCGCTTGACAATCTCGCAATGATCGTCTACGATGCGCAACCACAAAATGAGATGCTCTTCTCATGATGTGAGAAACGCACTGGCGTGTGACGGCGCAGTTGCGGCCAACTCCCCGTCACGCGTTGCGCAGAGGTGATTGCTGTGCCGCAGACGATCACGGAGAAGATCCTCGCCCAGCATATCCGAGAGGGCGAACTCACCAAAGGAACCCCCGTTGGAATCCAGATCGATCACTGCTTGACGCAAGATTCAACCGGAACGATGGCTTGGTTGGAGTTCGAGTCGCTCGGTTTGGATCGGGTCAAGGCGGAAACCGTCGTCTCGTATTCCGATCATACCTCGCTCGGGTTCAAGGGTGAGTCGACGGACGACCATATCTTCCTGCAGACGATCGCATCACACTACGGCGCCAAGTTCTCGAAAAACGGAAACGGCGTTTGCCACCAGCTCCACTACGAGCGGTTCGGTGTTCCCGGCAAGACGCTCCTTGGGTCGGATTCGCACACCCCGACGGCAGGCGGATTGGGAATGCTCGGGATCGGTGCGGGCGGGGTGGATGTCGCCGTGGCGATGGGCGGTGGGCTGTTCTACCTGACCGTTCCGCAAACGCTACGCGTCGTACTCACGGGCGAGCTTCCCTGGGGAGCAGCGGCCAAAGACATCGCGTTCGAGATTCTGCGCCGCATCTCGGTCAAGGGAGGCGTGGGATACTTCCTCGAGTTCGACGGCCCCGGTGTGAAGGCGCTGACGGTTCCGGAGCGGGCGACGATCACCAACCTCTGCACGGAGACGGGGGCGACTTCGTCGATCTTCCCATCCGACGAGATCACCCGGCAGTTCCTCGCCATGGAGCAGCGAGAGTCGGATTGGGTCGAAGTGCAGGCCGATCCGGGCGCCGTATACGACAAGACGATCGAGATCAATCTATCGGAGTTGAAGCCGCTGGTCGCCATGCCCGGGATGCCTGACAACGTCTTCGATATCGAGGACGTCGAAGGTACAAAGATCGATCAGGTCTACATCGGCTCGTGCACCAACGGAAGCTACCAGGATGTGAAGATCGCCGCCGAGATCCTAAAGGGGAAGAAGGTCTCTTCGGAGATCGACGTCGTCGTCTCGCCGGGATCGCGCCAAGCCTGGGAAATGCTCATGGAAGACGGAAGCTTCCTGGAAATGACCAAGGCAGGCGTCCGGATGATCGAGCCAGGGTGCAACGCGTGCATCGGTATCGGGTTCGTTCCCGGCAATGAGCATCTGTCGCTGCGAACCGTGAACCGGAACTGGAAGGGACGAGGCGGGAACAAGTTCGGGAAGCTCGCTCTCTGCAGTCCGCAGGTTGCAGCCGCTTCAGCGCTCGCAGGAGCGATCGCCGATCCACGGAAACTGCCGGAGGTCAACGTCAGTGTGTCCAGCCTAACGATCGACGACACGCTGATTCTCGACCCGGCAGGCCCTTCGACGGAGATCAGGCGAGGACCGAACATCGTCGCTCTACGGCCGCAGACTCCCCTTCCCCAGAAGCTGGCCGGTGAGGTTCTGCTCAAGGTCGGCGACGGCATCTCCACCGACGGCATTCTTCCGGCAGGTCCGCTGACTCAGCATCTTCGAAGCAACCTTCCGGAGATTGCGAAGTTCACCTTCTTCTACGAAGACAAGGATTTCGCCGCACGCGCAACAGAGAAGAACGGCGGATTCATCGTAGGCGGAGACAACTACGGGCAGGGTTCTTCGAGAGAGCACGCGGCTTTGGCCCCGTGGCAACTCGGCGTCAAGGCCGTCTTTGCGAAGAACTACGCGCGGATCCATCGCGCCAATCTGATCAACGTCGGCATCATCCCGTTCACGGCAGATACGGATCGACTGAACCAAGGAGACGAGCTCGAGGTTGACGTTTCAGACCTGAACGCGTCGCTCTCTGTGCTCAACCGCACCACCGGAGAGCAGATCGAGATCTGTCACGATCTGTCCGCACGGGAATTGGACATGATCCGTGCCGGCGGATTGCTCGCCTACACCACACAATGAACGAAGCCGATCCCTTGCCGATGGAGATCCGCGGACTCGTCCCCGCTGGTTCTGAGTCCGAAAACTGGCCGTGCGCGCGTCTCTCGCAGGAGAGACGCACACGGCCAGAGACGCACAGTCTCGAGTTGGGTTCGTCATGAGCGGCTTGTCGACCTTGGAGAAGGGGATACGAATCCTCACCCTGTTCTCCCGTGAGACACCCGCGCTGTCGGCGATGGAGATCGCCGATCGATTGGACCTGCCCGCAAGTACAGCCTATCGGTACCTTGCCGTGCTTCGGGAACATCATCTCATCGTGCAGGAACGGGGCGGTGTCTACCGACTTGGCACCAAGATCCTCGAGCTTGCCGGCTGTGTGATCCGGCCGACGTTGCGCGACATCGCACTACCGGTGATGCGCACACTGTCCCGCCAGGAAGGCGAGACGATCATTCTCTCTTCCCTGCGCGATCACGACGGGGTCTGCCTGGAGAGAATCGAGGGACTTCACGCGCTTCGCGTCTCGCACCAGCGAGGGGCGGCGTTTCCGCTCCATGCGGGCGCATCGGGGAAGGCACTGATGGCGTTCCTGAGCCCGGAGCGGCAGGACGAAATCATCGAACGGTTCGGCCTTGCACGTTTCACAACTCATACCATCACCGATGCCGCTAAGCTCCACAAGGAACTCGACAGAATCCGGAGTTTGGGGTACTCGGAATCCGACAGCGAAGTTGATGAAGGAACCTACGGGATCGGTGCGCCGATCCTCTCATCAGATGGTCAGGTGGTGGCATCGCTCTGCGTATCTGCACCGACCCACCGCTTGGAAGGAAAGAAGCGAGATCGAGTGATCCGGCGGGTTATGCGTTCCGCCGGGAAGATTTCAGAAGGCCTGCGCGAAAGCTACGTGCAGTAGAGAAAAAGGAGCCAGGACATCATGTCCAACTACATCCCGCAGCCGCCGGAGTCGGGTGTTCCGATCACGATGGTCGACGGTCGCCTCAACGTCCCCGATCATCCGATTGTCCCCGCAATTCGAGGAGATGGCACCGGAGCAGACATCTCTCCCGTCATGCAGAAGGTCGTCGATGCGGCCGTTCGCAAGGCATATGGAGGCACAAGGAAGATCGAATGGATGAAGGTCCTTGCTGGCGATGAAGCCGTTGCGACCAATCATCCGGAGCTGTCGGAAGAGCAAATCGTCGCCGTCCCACCGGATGAGCGGCAGGCACTGTACCTTCCCAAGGAAACCGTCGAAGCCATCCGGAAGCACTTCGTGGCGATCAAGGGGCCCCTGACCACACCCGTGGGAGGCGGAATCCGCAGCCTGAACGTGACGCTTCGGAAGCTTCTTGACCTATATGCATGCGTACGCCCCGTTCAGCACATCGGGACGCCGGCTCCTGTGAAGCGCCCAGGAGACGTGGATGTCGTGTTCTTCCGGGAAAACACGGAGGACGTCTACGCCGGAATTGAGTGGCGAGCAGGAACGCAGGAAGCCGATAAGGTCATCGCTTGGCTGCGCGATGAAATGGGCGTAACGACGAAGATCCGCTTCCCTCAGATGTGCGGGATCGGGATCAAGCCAATCAGCGAAGAAGGAACCAAGCGGCTGGTTCGCGCTGCGATCGAATACGCCATCAAGAACAAACGTCCGAGCGTGACCTTGGTTCACAAGGGCAACATCATGAAGTTCACCGAGGGTGCGTTCCGAGACTGGGGGTATGAGGTCGCCAAGGAGTACCCGCAGTTCATCTCGGAAGCCGAGGTCGCCAAGGAACACGGAGGCACAGTTCCCGAAGGCAAGATCGTGATCAACGATCGTATCGCCGACCAGTTCTTCCAGCAGATGCTCCTTCGTCCGACCGAGTATTCGGTCGTTGCGACGATGAACCTGAACGGCGACTACGTCACGGACGCCGCCGCCGCGCAGGTCGGTGGACTGGGAGTCGCGCCGGGTGCGAACATCAACTACAACACCGGACATGCGATCTTCGAGGCCACGCATGGAACAGCTCCCAAGCACGCGGGCAAGAACAGAGTGAACCCCGGCAGCATCATCCTCTCGGCCGTGGAGATGCTCCGCTATCTGGGGTGGGGAGAAGCCGCGGAGCTCGTCCTTGCAGGGATCACGAAGGCGATCGCCACCAAGCGTGTGACCTACGATCTCGAGCGCCAGATGGATGGAGCAACGTTGCTGTCCTGCTCCGAGTTCGGCGACGAGATCATCGGAAACCTGTAGCGTAGGGGGAAAGCCGACATGGCACAGAAAGGAATTCGCGAGTACGACGCGAAACGGATGCTTGCGGCCGCCGTCGACAAGCTGACCGATGGGGCACTCAAGTTCGAGGATCGCTTGGTGCTTGTTACCCCGGACACCGATCTCAACGCGCTCGCCGAGCAAAACCCCTGGCTTGCCGACACGCCGCTGGTGTGCAAGCCAGATCAGCTCTTCGGGAAGCGGGGCAAGAACAACCTCTTGTACGTCAACAAGCGTCTCGACGAAGTCGTGGCCTGGATCCGGGAGCGGATGAACAAGACGGTTACGATCCAACAGACCACCGGGGAAACGACAGGGACACTGACCCACTTCCTCATCGAGCCGTTCGTGCCGCACAATGAGGAGTACTACCTTGCGTTCACGACGGGCCACGATCGAGACACCATCCACTTCTCAACGAAGGGTGGCGTCGACATCGAGGAAGTCTGGGAGAGCGTCATCACGATCGATGTCCCGATTCTCGGCGATCCGGAAGCGGTGCGTGTGGGCGCGAGCCTTCCGGATCTTCCCGAGAAGGACAAGGTGGCCCGGTTCATCGAAACGCTCTACCGGGTGTTCGCCGAGTACCACTTCGCATACCTCGAGTTCAATCCGATTACGCTCGCCGAAGGGGCGCTCGTTCCGCTGGATACGGTGGCCAAGATGGACGATACGGCAGCGTTTCAGTGCGCCGAGGTGTGGGGGAAGCTGGAGTTCCCCAAGGCGTTCGGATCAACGGCAACCCCCGAGGAAGCCTACATCTCCTCGCTCGATGAGAAGACCGGCGCGTCGCTCAAACTGACGGTTCTCAATCCGAATGGCCGTGTTTGGCCGATGGTCGCCGGCGGTGGAGCCAGCGTCATCTACGCCGACACCGTCGTTGATCTCGGCTACGCAACAGAGCTCGCTTGCTACGGTGAATACTCGGGCAACCCCTCCACTGAGCTCACCTACGAGTACGCCAAGACACTGCTTGATCTGATGACTCGTCAGCCCGACCCCGAAGGAAGGCCGAAGTTCCTGCTGATCGGTGGCGGCATCGCCAACTTCACGGACGTGGCCAAAACGTTCACCGGGATCATCCAAGCCCTGAAGGCGTACAAGGAGAAGCTGCAGCAGAACAAGGTCAAGATCTACGTTCGCCGCGGCGGGCCGAACTACGTGGAGGGCCTCGAGAACATGCGCCGCGTCGGTGAGGAGATCGGCATTCCGATCGAGGTCTACGGACCCGAGACCCACATGACGCGCATCGTTTCGATGGCGCTTTCGGGAGGAACGAATGAATAACTACGAGCTCTTCTCTCGCGAAACCAAAGCGTTTATCTACGGCGCGCAGGTGAACGCGGTTCAACGGATGCTCGACTTCGACTACATGTGCCGCAAGGACGAACCGTCCGTGGTCGCCATGATCACGCCGGAGCGGGGCGGGTTCCAGAAGTTCTTCTGGGGGACCCGTGAGATCACCATACCGCGGCTTCGCTCCATTGCGGACGCGGTTACGAAGTTCCCGGCTGCCGACGTGATGGTCAACTTCGCATCGCAGCGCTCGGCGTTCGACGTCACCATGGAAGCCCTCGAGACCGACACAATCCGCACGATCACCGTGATCGCGGAGGGTGTTCCTGAGCGGCACGCACGCATCCTCTCGGCGACCGCGAAGGCGAGGAACAAGTGGATCATCGGCCCGGCGACCGTCGGTGGAATCAGAGCCGGCGCGTTCAAGATCGGCAACACCGCCGGGACGATGGACAACATCAAGATGGCCAAGCTGTACCGGCCGGGGTCGGTTGGGTTTGTGTCCGTATCCGGCGGCATGTCCAACGAAGCGTACAACGTCGTCTCCCGTACAACCGACGGAGTGTACGAGGGAATCGCGATCGGCGGGGATGCTCATCCCGGTGCCAGCCTGCTCGACCATCTGCTCCGCTACGAACAGAACCCGGCGATCAAGATGCTCGTGTGCCTCGGCGAGGTTGGCGGCACGGCCGAGCACAAGATCGCGGCGGCCGTCAGAGATGGCCGGATCACAAAGCCGCTTGTGATGTGGACCACGGGGACGTGTGCCAAGGTTCTTCCCGGTCAAGTCCAGTTCGGTCACGCTGGTGCCAAGGCCGGTGGTGCGAACGAGACGGCGGATGCCAAGAACCAAGCGCTGCGGGAAGCAGGCGTCGTGGTGCCGACGTCGTTCGACGATTACGCGGAGAAGATCAAAGAAACCTACGACCGCCTTGTGGCTGCCGGCACGATCGTTCCGGTGGAGGAGTTCGATCCGCCCCACGTGCCGATGGACTACAAGCAGGCCAAGGCCGAAGGGCTCGTTCGCAAACCGACGAACTTCATCTCGACAATCTGTGACGAGTCGGGCGAGGTTCACAACTACTGCGGTGTCCCAATTGACGACGTGATCGGCCAGGGGTACGGCATCGGCGGCGTGCTCGGCCTTCTGTGGTTCAAGAAGGACATCCCTGTGTACGCCCGGCAGTTCATGGAGATGGTCATCCAGATCATCGCCGATCATGGAGCCGCCGTGTCCGGCGCGCACAACACGATCATCACAGCGCGAGCGGGCAAGGACCTGATCAGTTCGCTGGTCAGCGGGATACTCACTATCGGGCCACGCTTCGGTGGAGCCGTCAACGGGGCCGCCGAGCACTTCCTGTTCGGACTGAGAAACGGGCTGGCACCTCGTGAGTTCATCGCCCACATGAAGGCGAAGAACGTTCGTGTGCAGGGGATCGGCCATCGTCTTCACACTGTGGAGAACCCGGACAAGCGCGTCGAGCTTATGAAGGGGTTCGCAAAGGAGAACTTCCGCGCCACCCCGTTGCTTGATTACGCGATGTCCGTGGAAGCAGTCACCACGCAGAAGAAGAGCAACCTGATCCTCAACGTTGACGGATGCATCGGCGTACTCCTTGTCGACCTGCTCAAGGAGGTCGGCTTCGGCGATGCGGAGATCGATCAGATGATCAAGATGGGGATGTTCAACGCGTTGTTCGTCCTCGGTCGATCGATCGGTTTGATGGGCCACTACTTCGACCAGAACCGACTCGCTCAGGGGCTGTACCGTCATCCGCTGGATGACATCCTCTACGACGTGCCGGAGCAACCCGACAAGGTCGGGTAGGTCAGACGCAGTCAAGGAGAGTTTCCGCAGCCGGGTCCCTTGCCAGAAGGGGCCCGGCTTCTCTTGCCACATGCTCCCCCCAAGCGTGCTAGAATCGACAAGCATCCTGCTGTGCATGGAGGGATCAGCAAGTGGTTCCGTTGTGGTCGTGGATCGTACTCGGCAGCGTCGCGTATTGCATCGCATTGTGGTACCTGGTTCTGTGGATTCTTGCCGTCTCGAGCGGATGGCGCAAGCTCTCACGCCGTTTTTACGTGCCGGCGCCGCTCAGTGCCGAGCCCGGACAGCCTACGATGGCCCGCATTGGCGCCGTCCG
>Ga0272444_10001762_pt1 | contig 20511 bp, 20 predicted proteins | sample SSMForm13_FD_201033 | JGI IMG/M metagenome (GOLD analysis project Ga0272444, IMG submission 201033) | Marine sediment archaeal communities from Little Sippewissett salt marsh, Falmouth, MA, United States - SSM-Form-13 | ecosystem: Environmental > Aquatic > Marine > Wetlands > Sediment ... | reverse complement strand
GGAAAATATTAGTGATCTAGTATAGTTAAATTATTTATGAGAGATAAATTCTCACATCGATTTTATAAGAAACTCATTTAACACGTGACGTCTGAAGCCCAGGATTGAGAGGGGTTTAGAGTCGAACCCATACGTCACCTTCGCAGTTTGTCAGAGACGACTTTTCAGCGTCAGCGTGAGACAATCAAGAGAGGTTTAGCCATGCCAAGGGTAAAAAGAGGGTTTAAGGCCAGGAGAAGACGGAAAAAGGTATTGAAGGCCGCCAAGGGTTATAGAGGCGGGCACAGCACCCAGTACCGGACGGCTGAAAGTGCCGTGAGCAGGGCCGGCATGTATGCTTACCGGGATCGGAGGGCACGCAAACGGGATTTCCGAAGCCTCTGGATCGTGAGGATCAATGCTGCAGCGAGAGAACATGGTCTCTCCTACAGCCGGTTTATCGGGGGCCTGCAGAAGGCGGGAATTCTATTGGATCGGAAGGTAATTGCCGACATGGCGGTCCATGATCCTGCGGGCTTTTCCCAGTTGGTGAGCAGGGTCCAGTAGTCCCTTTTGCACTTGAGAAGAACGATCGGATGAAAGAGCAACTCCTCGAACTGGAATCACGGGCCCTCAAGGAAATAGAGGTGCTTTCGGATCTTCAGGCGCTTGAACAATTTCGGATCCGGTATCTCGGCAAGAAAGGGTTACTTACATCACTGATGAAGGGCGTTGGCAAGGTGGCGCCGGAATTACGCCCTGAGATCGGGAAATTGAGTAACCTTGTCAAATCCAATCTGTCAAGCCGATATAAAGAGACAAAAGAGGCGTTAAGCCGCGGTGGGATACGAAGTGACGGAGAGATCGATGTGACGTTACCTGGAAGGACGCCCCTTCGCGGGCATCTCCATCCGATTGGCTCCGTCATTGGAGAGGTCTGCCTCATCTTTTCCAGAATGGGTTTTAGGGTCGTGAAAGGACCCAATGTAGAGCTGGATTACTACAATTTCGAGGCCCTCAATATCCCCAAGGATCATCCTGCCAGAGACATGCAGGATACCTTCTATGTGTCCGACGCAGTCGTTTTAAGGACCCACACATCGCCCATGCAAGTCCGGGTCATGGAATCCTGCCAACCCCCTGTCAGTGTTATCGCACCGGGTAAGGTCTATCGGAGGGATTCTGACGTGTCTCACACGCCCATGTTTCACCAGGTGGAAGGTCTCCTGGTGGACAAAGGCGTTACATTCGGGGATCTCAAAGGGACCCTCACCAGTTTTGTACACCAGATGTTCGGCGCCGATACCCGTCTTCGTTTCCGACCCAGCTTTTTCCCGTTTACCGAGCCGAGCGCCGAAGTGGATATCGAGTGCGTCATGTGCCGAGGAAAAGGATGCCGAACCTGCTCCCACACCGGCTGGCTGGAGATATTGGGCTCGGGGATGGTGGACCCTGAGGTCTATCGATTCGTTGATTACGACCCAGACATCTACTCGGGTTTTGCTTTTGGCATGGGCATTGAGAGGATCGCCATGCTTAAATACGGCATTGATGATATTCAGCTCTTTTTCAAGAACGATATGCGGTTTCTGAGGCAGTTTTAAGGGAATTTAGATTCTTACAAAACCGATGTGAGAAGTTGTCTCTCAGGAGTACTATAACCTCTTTGAGATACTGATATTTCCCTTGAAACTGGAAATTAGAAATTCGAAATTAGAGGTTATGGACGTCAGGTTTCAGATCCAATTTCAAATTTCAAATATCTTTGGCTAGAGATTTAAGGATTGGGGAATTGAAAGATTGTGGGTTGGTATTCCTCAAATGCATCGTGACATATGAAGGTAAGCCTGAACTGGATAAAAGAATTTGTCGACATCGATTTGTCGCCCGATGATCTGGCCCACCTCCTGACCATGATCGGCCTGGAAGTGGAGGGGATGGAGACGGTGGGTCATTCCCTTGACGATGTGATCGTAGGGCGGATTGTGAAGGTTCGGCCCCATGGCGATGCCGATCGCCTCTCCGTTTGCACGGTCGATGCCGGGCGTGAGCGGGTCGATGTGGTCTGTGGGGCACCTAATGCGGTGGAGGGTGCATGTGCACCCTTGGTCCTGCCTGGCGGCAGGCTCCCCGATGGCACGGTCATCGAGGAGACCCGTATTCGAGGAGCCCAATCCACCGGGATGCTCCTTGCCGAAGATGAACTGAACCTCACCGATGACCACACCGGTCTCATGATTCTCGATTCTGATCTGAGTCCGGGCTGTGAATTCCTGTCGGCCTTCTCGTTTCCGGATGCTGTTTTTGAGATCGCCATTACCCCGAACCGTCCGGATTGCGCCAATGTATTGGGTATCGCCCGAGAGATCGCCGCTGCAACAGGGACATCCCTCAGAAAGCCCGAAATATCACTCGATGAGAGTGGGCCGTCCATTGATGATGTGACCAGCGTGACCATCCTGGACCCGGATGGGTGCCCCCGCTATGCAGCGGGGGTCATTTCAGGAGTGAAAGCGGGCCCGTCCCCCTTTTGGATGAGATACCGGTTGTACCACTCCGGGGTCCGCTCCATCAGCAATCTGGTGGACGTAAGCAACTATGTGATGCTGGAGATGGGACAGCCGCTCCATGCCTTTGACTATGATCGTTTGAGGGAACACCGGATCGTGGTCAGGCGGGCCGATGCCGGGGAGTCTTTTACAACCCTGGATGGTCAGACCCACACAATGAATGCGGAAAACCTCATGATCTGCGACGGCGAGCGGCCAGTGGCCCTAGCCGGCATTATGGGCGGACTCAATTCGGAAATCTATGCCAACACGGCCAATGTCCTGGTGGAAAGCGCCTTCTTCGATCCCATCACCATTCGCCGAGGTGCAAAAAGGCTGGGGATCTCCACAGAGGCATCCTATCGTTTTGAAAGGGGGGCGGACATTGGCGGTGTGGCCCATGCCCTGAGACGGGCGATCGCTCTTATGTGCCGATTGGCGGGCGGAAGGATTGCCCGGGGTATCGTGGATAATTATCCCAAGCCATGGGTGCCGCCCGTGATTCAACTCCGCACTGAACATACCAATCGCATCCTGGGCACCACCCTTAACACGGCGATGCTGAAGCAGTATCTAAGGTCATTCGAGATGGACGTTCGTGAAACCGATGAGGAACGGCTGACCGTGAAACCGCCGTCCTTCCGGGTGGACATCCATCGAGAGGTGGACTTGATTGAAGAGGTGGCCAGAGGGTGCGGATTCGACCAGATTCCGCTGACCTATCCCAGCATCCGGCCCTCAGAAGGGGGGGATTCGCCCGAACTCAAGATCAGGGCCGATGTAAGGGCCATCATGACAGGGCTCGGTTTTTCTGAGATCATTACATACAGCTTTATTTCGCCGGATTCCGCGGATATCCTGGGGGCAGGGCCCGACAGTCGCCTGCGATCCTTTGTCAGTCTGTTAAACCCGCTCACCGTGGAGCAGTCCGTTTTGCGGACCTCCCTCATCCCGGGTCTCATGGGGGCGGTTAAAACCAACATGGCCCATGATGAAAAAGGCCTGAAGCTCTTTGAGTGGGGCAAGGTCTTTATGCATAAAAACGACGCGACCTTACCGTCGGAGTCCATTTGCTTGGCCGGCGTTATCACAGGGCTGTATCAGGATAAGGCGTGGTACGAAGATGGAAGATATTGTGATTTCTATGATATCAAGGGGGCCGTTGAGGCCCTGTTGAGCGCAATGGGATTGGAAGATATCTGTTTCAAAAGAGAAGAGCAAGGGCCGGGCTACGATGCGGACGTGTTTGCCGGTATCTACTGCTCGGACAGGCGCATTGGACAGGCTGGAAAGGCCGCTTCGAAGGTACGACGGGCCTATGATCTGAAAGAGGAGACGATCTATCTGTTCGAGATGGATATGGCGTCCGTAAATGGGCTGCTTGCGGCCGTGAGAGAATTCCGTCCTTTCCCCAGATTTCCAGCAGTATTTCGAGATATCTCGCTACTCGTCGAACGACAGGTTGAGAGTGCTACCATTATGGAGATCATTCGGCGAGAGGGGGGTGAACTGCTGGAGTCTGTACAAATATTCGATCTTTATGAGGGAGACAAGATCGATTCTGCTGATAAGGCCATAGCGTTCAGGATCGCATACCGATCTGCCCATGAAACCCTTTCAGGTGAACGGATCAACCGTTTGCATGAAGCGATCATCCACAAGATCAGAGAGGAGACCGGGGGCAGATTGAGGGAGGGCTGACATAATGGTCCAGATTCCCGATAACAGACGGTATTTTCGCATAGGGGAGGCGAGTCGGATCATAGGGGTAGAACCCTATGTACTGAGGTATTGGGAAAACGAGTTTTCCCAATTACGACCCAGAAGGGCTGAATCCAGGCAGAGGACCTATCAGAGAAAAGATCTGGAAACGCTGCTGGAGATTAAGCGACTCCTCTACGATGAACGTATGACCATTGAGGGCGCCAAACTTCGGCTCAAAAAGGAGGGGGGCAAACCTTCCCTTTTGACGGGTCACCCGTTTATAGAAGAATTAAAGGGAGAATTACGCGAGATACTGGACGTTCTCAGGTAGGCGGATGGTGCCGCATTCTACGCCATATGAAATGCATGTTCTATTCGCTATTCAGTTTGTCACGAAGAACACCGGAGGTCTTGAAAACGACGACCCGCCTGGCCCTCAGCTGAAGATCTTCAGTGGTCTGGGGGTTTCTCCCGCGCCGTGCTGATTTTTCTTTGACGACAAACTTGCCGAAACCGCTGATCAGGAGATTTTCCCCTCTTTCAAGCGTACCCTTAATGAGTTCAAGGAGTCCTTCCGCCACCGTTCGGGATTGGTTCTTGCTGAGTCCGACCTGATGATAAATACTGTCGATGATCTTTTCTTTGGTCAGGGCCACCTTATGATCCTCCTCGTCCGTACCGCAGGGTGAAAACCACGTAAGTCTCAAATTTTTAGAGAAAAATATACCCCTGGTGATCCTGCTGTCAAGTATTTTTTGACCGGGAAAACTTTTCTTTCAATTTATCGTTGACGAATTTCGGAACAAGACCGCTTACATCCCCACCGAAGCTCGCCGCCTCCTTAATGATCGTTGAGCTGATATAAAACCATTTGTAGTCGGTCATTAGAAATACAGACTGCACCTGGCGGTTCAGTTTTCGGTTCATTAGCGCCATCTGGAATTCATATTCGAAGTCTGAAAGGGCACGGAGTCCCCTCAGAATGATGTTTGATTCCTTCTGAATCACATAGTCGACCAGCAAGCCATCGAACGTATCCACCTCAATATTGGGATTTCCCTTCAATGTCTCTTTGATCATTCCGATTCTTTCTTGAATGGTGAAAAGGGGTGTCTTTTGGGGGTTGTTCAGAATGGCAATGATAAGCTGGTCGAATATTGCCAACCCTCGTGATACAATGCTTAGATGCCCATTGGTGATGGGATCAAAAAAGCCGGGATAAATAGCCTTTTTTTTACATCTTTCCATGTCCTGTTCAACTCCTGGTAATAGGGTTAAGATAAGTGGAACATTCCCTCAATCTCTCCGTTCGTATACGCTGATTCGGGTGTCTCCGTAAACCCTGTCCCGCACTCTTTCGAATCGTGCAAAACTAGGCGGAAGATCGGTCGTCTTGCGGGTTTCAAAAATAACCCGAACTGCTTGTGCCAGCCGTTGCACGGCGCCGATTTCAGCCATGAGAGGCGTGACATCCATCGAATAGGGCGGATCAAGAAAGATCATATCAGGCGTCTTTCTCAAGAAAGCATGTTCCCAGGGTATGCCTTTTGTCAGATCCCTCTTCAGGACGCTTGCACGATACCGATATCCGCACTGCTCAATATTCCTGATGATCAGTTCAATGGACTCTCTCAGATTGTCGATAAAGACGGCATGTGCCGCGCCCCGGCTCAGTGACTCAAGACCGAGGCTCCCCGTCCCGGAAAAGAGATCCAGCACGTGATATCCCGACAGGTCCTGGCCCAGGATACTGAAAAGGGCCTCGCGCACGCGATCGGCAGTGGGACGGATCAGACGGCTCCTTGGGCCGGCCAACACTCGGCCCTTTGTACGGCCGCCGGTGATTCGCATGCTATCGGCTCCGTACGGGTGGCGCCCCGAGTGAGAGAGACCCCGCCAGGTCTCTTTTTCCGCGGGTCCGGGGTCGCCGGCTGGGCCGCCTTTTCATGGCAGATACCCGATCAGGCTCTTTCCCGCACGGACCTTTTGCCTTACCTTGACCGTGATTTCGCTGTTTACAGGAAGATATACCTCCAGCCGGGAGCCGAATCGAATCAGTCCAAATCGCTGCCCTCTGATCACCGGATCCCCTTTTTCAATCCAGCAAGCGATCCGCCGGGCGATGAGACCGGCTATCTGTACCACCACAATCCTGCAATCCCTCTCACTCTTTAATGTGATCATGTTCCGTTCGTTTTCCTTTGAGGCCTTATCCAGATTTGCGGAAAAGAACTTGCCAGGATAATAGGAGATTTTCTCAATGATGCCGCCGACAGGAATCCGGTTGACGTGTACATTGAAGATAGACATGAAAATGCTGATCCTGACCGCCGCTTGACCCAACGGATTATCGGTTCCATGAAAATGGAGGACCTCCAGGATCGTGCCGTCGGCAGGGGTAAGAACCGCACGATCATTCATCGGGTCCTGAAGGCGTTCAGGGTCCCTGAAAAAGAAAATGATGAAGAGGGTGAGGATGCCGGCGGTTGCGGGGATATACCATGGGGTCAGAAAGACAAGCCCGAGCGTTACGATACTGCCGATCAGAATAAAAGGAAGTCCTTCTTTAGCCACCGGCCATGTATTATTGATATTCGAATTGTCCAATTTACAGTTTGACGACCTATTACCTTCTTCCCCGGGCTTTTCTGCAGAGGGAGCGGGCGTGCGCTTTTCTTGGCGGTCAGAATGGTCTCACACTACGGATGGCTTCACTATATCATCTCGGCGCCCTTTGTCAATCCCCTTGATTACGGTAAATTTGTTCCAAAGTAACCCCTTGGCTTTCTAGTCATACGTATCGCCGTATATCGGGGCGTTTGGCATTTTCACAGGTTTACACTGTTTCGTTCTAAACAGAAAACAGCTCTCAAATGAGGCCGCCAAGAATTTTGAGTGCGGTTTACGGCTTATGAAGGGGATGGGGACGGGGGGGTCGGTCCTGTAAGGACGGGAAACGGGTTCGGTCGAATGTCAGGGGGTCGGAGGTAGACAGGATTCAGGCCGTGGGGATCATCCAGATCACGGCGAAGGCGCCTTTCAAGGGCCAAAGATCCGACGGAGGACGCCCGTGCACACCAGCAGTGGGGAGGCGCCAGCCGGGCGCGTTCTCCCAAGATTTCCTTTAAACGGATGGCCTGGTCCGGGTAGTCGTTTCCCACAAAAAAAGCGGGCCCTTCCACAAGGTGAGACAAATCCTCAAACCGGACCCACGTGTCTTCAGAAGTGCGTTTCATGACGCCGCCATCATTCCAGACAAAGCGGGCCGTAAATGCCTCTCCTTTTCGGGAGTGGAGCATGGGAATGACTGGCATTTCTAAAGTGGGAACTTGAATGGCCATGGCCTCCAGGCTGGAAATCCCGATAACAGGGACGCGTAGGGCGTGGCACACCCCTTTTGCAAGGGCGATTCCTATCCGCAGCCCCGTAAAGCTGCCGGGGCCGGTGGCCACGGAAACACACGTGAGTTCATGGATTTTTCGTCCCGAGGTAGTGAGCATAAAATGGAGTGTCGGCATAAGATTTCCGAAATGCCCTCTCGATTCAATCATCAGATGTTCAGCGAGGAGGGCGCCGTCTTCTGAAAGAAGGGCCAGGGAGAACTGAAGGGTCGATGTGTTGATGGCCAAGATCATGGTTGCTTTACAGAGTCCGGGTCAGAGACACCATTGGGATATGAGCGGGTCCGGGTTCATATTTGGTAATGTACGTCCGGTTATTTCGGCGTTTATTCAAAAAGCCGCTTAATATCGTTGTAAACAACAAAAACCATGAAGAGAACGAGGAGAAAAATTCCCATCTTCTGGAGAATCTCGCGTTTCTTGATATGGAGCGGCCTTCCGATGATGAGTTCGATGAGCAGCAGAATAATAAAGCCCCCGTCCAGAACGGGTACGGGAAAGAGGTTGAGGATTCCCAGGTTGATGCTGATGACCGCGGTGAAAGGGATCAGGTAGGCCCAGTTTTCCTGGGCCAGCTGGCCGGTCATCTGACCGATCAGGATCGGACCCCCCACCGTCTCGATGGGAATCACCCTTTGAATCAGCTTGACCACCGTCAGGCAGGTCAATTCAATAATCTCCCAGGTTTTCTTGAAACCTTCTTTCACCGCCTCCAGCGGCCCGGGGGTTATTTTCTTGAATTTTCCCGCCGACACAATCCCGATGAGTGGCGTCCGGGTCTCCTCGCCGAAGATATTTTTTGTCACGGATATCTCGGGTGCCACGGTCAGCGTGAGGTATTCGGAACCTCGTTTGACCGTGATATCAACCGGCGCGCCGTTGTTTTTCTGTATGAACGCCTTGATTTCATTCCAGTCGCCCGTTTCTCTTGGGCCCACGGAGACAATGATATCGCCCTTTTGAAAACCCGCCCTGGCTGCCGGCGAATCCTCCCTGACGCCGCCGATTTCAGGTGTCATAATATGGATGCCGGCCACCGCGTAGAAGGTGCAAAAGATCAGGAGGGCGAGTAGGAGGTTGAAAATGGGCCCGGCGGCCACAATGGCGATCCGTTTCAGTACATGTATATGACTGAAGGATCTCTCAGCATCCTCGGGTGGCAGGGTCTCCTCCTCTTCGTCGGCATCCTCACCCAGCATTTTCACATAGCCCCCCAGGGGCAGGGCCGAAATGAGATATTCCGTCTCTCCGATCTTCTTTCCCACCAGTTTGGGGCCGAAACCCAATGAAAACTTGAGGACCTTGACGCCAAAATACTTGGCAGACAGGAAATGACCCAGCTCATGAAAGAAAATGAGGACGCCCAGAACCACCAGAAAAGGGATGATATAGTAGAGGAAAAAGTGCATATCTGCCAGAGTCCTTTAATTATAGGTGGTCGGGCCTTCCGAGTGGCTTCTCTCTGTATTCCTGTCCAGCATGTGGCATGCGGTCTCCCTCGCCCAATTGTCCGCGGCCAGGACGTCTTCAATGGATGTGACAGGGGAAGAACGGTGCGCATCCATGGTCGTTTCAATGACCTCCGGGATGTCCAGAAAACCGATCTTCTCATTCAGGAAGGCATCAACGGCCACCTCGTTGGCACCGTTCAAAACAGCCGGCATGGTGCCTCCCTTTGCAGCGGATTTCAGTGCCAGGTTGAGGCACTTGAATCGTTTCATGTCGGGTTTCCTGAAGCTGAGATCATTCATGTCCGCCAGATTCAGGGGCGGGAGACCCGTAGGGAGGTGCTGGGGAAAGGAGAGGGCGTAGGAGATCGGCACGGTCATATCAGGGATGCCCATCTGACCGATTACAGACCCGTCCTTGTACTCCACCATGGAGTGCAGGATGCTCTGGGGATGTATGAGGATATCGATCTGATCCATCTCCAGGTCAAAGAGCCATTTGGCCTCGATGACTTCCAGGCCTTTATTCATCAGGGTTGCTGAATCGATGGTGATTTTGGGGCCCATATCCCAGTTGGGATGCTTGAGCGCTTGGGAGGCGGTGACGTGACGCATTTCTTTTAGGGAGAGATCCCTGAACGGACCGCCTGAAGCCGTCAGGATGATCCGCTTCACGTCTTCCCGTCGGTGCCCCTGCAAGGACTGGAGGATCGCGCTGTGTTCGCTATCGATGGGCAGGATGGATACGCCACGCCTCTCGGCTTCAGCCATGACCAGCTGACCGGCCATGACCATGGTTTCCTTATTGGCAAGGGCAATATGCTTACGGGCTTTGATGGCCTCATATGTGGGGATCAGACCCGCAGCGCCGGTCATGGCGGAAACAACCGTATCCACGTCGTTCCGTGTTGAGAGACGAATGAAGCCCTCGACGCCGAAAAAGACCTCCGGTCGGTTTCTCTCAGGCAGGCTGGACATGACATCACCTGCCGTGGATTCCTCTAAAACAGCCACGGCCTCCGGCCTGAAGGCTTCTATCTGTTCTAGGAGGCGTTCTTTATTCTTACCTGCCGAAATGGCCACGACCTTGAATCGTTCGGGATAGCGTCTCATCACCTCTAGTGCCGTGACGCCGATAGATCCGGTTGCGCCTAACAGGGCGATCCTTTTCATGGAGGTCCTCCATCAACAAAAATCGAAAGAACATGCGAGCCGCGTTTCATCTGGGAAATCCGTCAGGGTGCGCCCAGGTCTAAAGAAAGATAGATGTAAAGGACGGGTATGGCAAAAAGAAGGCCGTCTATTCTATCCAAGATCCCCCCGTGCCCGGGGAGGAGACGGCCCGAGTCCTTTATCCCGTGGGCGCGCTTTAGCATGGATTGGCAAAGGTCGCCGATCTGTCCGGCTGCGCACATGATGGCCGCAAGGATCACCACCTTCAGGGTCAGCGAGGGGGGGCCGCACAGACGGATAAAGAGGGAAGCCGCTGTGAGGCTGGCAATCAGTCCTCCAACGGCGCCCTCCCAGGTTTTTTTCGGGCTCATCGCTTCGTACAGTTTGTGCCTTCCCAGAAGTTTGCCGAAATAGTAGGCGCCTGTGTCACTGGCGAATATAACCGCCATAAGGAAAAATATCCAGACGGGTCCTTTCGGCCGCATCTCAATGAGCAGGAAGAGTGCCAGGGGCAAGACCACATAAACGGGTCCAAAGAGCGCGTTGCCGAGGTCTTCGGAAAGGCGTGTGCGGGGGCCCGCAAACATGAGAAAGGCCATCGGCACCATTGCCCACAAAAGGATAATTGCCGGTACGAACATGATCTGGCGCAGGTAAACGGCGGTAAAGAGAAGAAGCGTCAAGATAGACGCGACCCAGATGAGAGGCCGCGGAAGAGGTTCCAATGTCATGGAATAAAACTCCCTGAGACCTGCGAGGGAGGCGGCGCAGATGACCCCATACAACAACCATCTGGGACCGGGGCCTATGACGAAAATCAGTATGGGCAGAGCGATTATGGCTGTCAGCCATCGTTTCAGATGCATATCTCTTTACCGGCGCTGCTGCGGACCCTTTGATTCCTGGCCCATGCCCCCAAATCGTCTGTTGCGTTTTTGATAGTCCCGGATCGCCTCCAAATACGCTTCCTTGCCGAAATCAGGCCAGAGGGTCGGGGTGATATAAATCTCGCAGTATGAAATCTGCCACAAGAGAAAATTGCTGATGCGATATTCACCGCTGGTCCGGATCAGCAGATCCGGGTCCGGCATTTCAGAGGTATACAGGGCCTCGGCGAACCGTTCTTCGGTAACCTCATCGGCCATCATCTCACCTCGTTCAATCTGGCGCCCGATCCTCCGGGCGGCATCGATGATCTCCTGCCGTCCCCCGTAGCTGAGTGCCAATGTGAGGGTCATCTGCTGATTAGAGGCGGTTTTCTGAATGGTGTCGAGGAGGACGTTCCGTGTACGTTCCGGGAGTTTTGCTGTCCTACCGATGGTCCTGAGCCGTATCCCGTTTTTCTGCATCTCCTTGAGTTCGCTTTTTAGGAATCGATTGAGAAGCTTCATCAGTGCTTGGATTTCATGCGCAGGTCGTTTCCAGTTTTCCTCAGAAAAGGCGTACAGGGTGAGCCATCGGATACCGATTTCACGGCTCAAGGTCACGATTTCTCTGACGGCATCTGCACCTCGACGGTGCCCTTGAACGCGGTTCAGTCCCTTCTTCTTGGCCCAGCGGCCGTTTCCGTCCATAATAATGGCCACATGGTCCGGCAGTTGACTTGGGTCAATAGGTGTCATGGCGGTTCCGTCTAAGAACTCAGGTCAGGATACGGGTAAAGACACTGAAGGGTGGCGGATTAGAACTCCATAATCTCATTTTCTTTGCGGGAGGTAATCTCATCAATCTTCTTGATGAACTCGTCTGTTATTTTCTGTACGTCATCCTGGGAGCGATAGAGTTCATCCTCGGAAATTTCTTTCTCGTTTTTCAGATCCTTGAACATGTCGTTGGCTTCCCGCCTCAAGTTTCGTATGGAGATCCGACTTTCCTCAGCCATCTTTCGTGCCAGCTTTGCCAACTCTTTTCTTCTTTCCTCGGTAAGCGGCGGGATCGATATCCGGATGATTTTGCCGTCGTTCGCGGGGGTTAGACCCAGTTCCGATTTGAGGATGCCCTTCTCAATATCGCCGATAATAGAAAGATCCCATGGCTGTACCACGAGAAGCCGGCTTTCCGGGGCCGATATGGATGCGACCTGTTCAAGGGGCATTTGCGTGTCGTAGCATTCGATCTTAACACCGTCCAACAGGGCCGTAGAGGCCCGACCGGTCCGGATCCTCTTAAAATCCCGCTCAAGGGCCTCGGCTGTCTTATTCATCTTCTCCCGCATGTCGGAAAGAATCTCATCCTTCATGGCGCTTCTCCTTGACCGGCTGGACCGGTCACTCGAATTCTAAAAACCACATCCCGCTGGAGCCCGAAAAGGCTCCAAAGTCGGGATGTGTTGGCGCAATGGACTCGGTGATCCATCAGCTGTCGGATTCACCCAACTGAAACCTGACAAATCTTCGGATCAGGATATTTTCTCCTGTCTTGGCGATCAGTTCATTTAAGAGGTCCTGAACCGTAATATCCGGATTTTTCACAAAAGGCTGTTCCAGCAGGCAGGCTTCAGAATAGAACTTTCTGAGTTTGCCTTCCACGATCTTATCGATGACTTTTTCGGGTTTTCCGGAGGCCTTGGCCTGGGACGCATAGATTTCCTTCTCCTTTTCAAGGACGTCTTGAGGCACTTGCTCTCGATCGATGGCCACCGGGCAGGTTGCCGCTACCTGCATGGCGATGTCTTTAACAAAGTTTGTGAAATCTTCGGTTTTCCCTGTGAAGTCTGTTTCGCAGTTCGCCTCCACGAGCACCCCGATTTTTCCCCCTGCATGGATATATGCCTGCACCTGACCCTGTGATGTCGCTCGGCCGCCGCGTTTTTTGGCCGTGGCAATACCCTTTTTTCGAAGGTAATCAATGGCCTTGTTAATATCACCGTTGCATTCGGCGAGCGCTGTCTTGCAATCCATAATTCCAACGCCCGTCTTTTCTCTCAGTTCTTTGATCGTTGAAGTCGATATGGTCAATTTGAATACCCCCGCTTACGTGATTAATAGATGAATATTGAAAATTGACGGTCTCGTAAAAAGTCGTCACCCCGTTGAAAAACGGGGCCCAGGATTTTTACAACTATATGATAACACTGGATTCCGGCTTTCACCGGAATGACGGAAAAAGACCATTTTGAGCCACACAACCTGAATTCTTCTGTCAGGGGAAATCCTTCGGCCGGTGATGGGCGCTCGAGGGATCATGCCCTTCAACCGCTCTTTGGCAATCACTGCGCCTCGGTGGATACGGATTCCGGCTCGGCCATTCCCGTCGCGGTTGACGGGGCTTCTGTCTTGGGAAGAACAATAATTTCAGGACCCTCTTCGTCTGTTTCGGCGGCTGGAGGCGATTCGGCCGTTTCAGCTTCGGCAGCCTCCTGCTCCTTTCTCAAGGCATCTTCTTCTCTCAACCGCTGCTCCGCGAGATCATGTCCTTCAATAGAGGCGTCCGCAATCTTCGAACAGATGAGCCGAATGGCCCGTATGGCATCATCGTTGCCCGGTATCAGAAAGTCGATTTCATCCGGATCACAGTTGGAGTCGGCAATGGCAACGACAGGAATACCGAGTTTTTTGGCCTCTTTAACAGCGATTTTTTCTCTCTTGGGATCCACCACGAACACTGCACCCGGGAGTTCATCCATATTCTTGATTCCCCCGAGATTTTTTTCCAGTTTGAAAAGCTCCTTTTCCATCTTGAGGACTTCTTTTTTCGTGTAACGGTGAATGGACCCGTCTTCTTTCATCCGTTCGAGTTCTTTGAGGCGCGCAATGCTCTTCTTAATGGTTTGGAAGTTGGTCAAGGTCCCGCCCAACCAGCGATTAACGACATAAAACATGCCGCATCGCTCGCTCTCTTCCACAACGGATTCGTGTCCCTGCTTTTTGGTGCCTACAAAAAGCACGGAATACCCGTCAGCCACCGTATTTAGGATGAAATCGTACGCAATCTTGATCAGTCTGACGGTCTTCTGCAGATCAATGATGTGGATACCGTTTCGCGCCCCAAAGATGTAAGGTTTCATCTTCGGGTTCCATCGTCGGGTCTGATGTCCAAAATGGACGCCTGATTCCAAAAGCTGCTTCATGGTAATAATGGCCATCTAATCCTCCTTAAAGCGAGATCCATGCAGATCTCTATGCCGGTTTTCCCTCGATTTGGATCTTCTCACACTGAGCAAGTCACTGCACCTGGCAAACGTCCAAATCTGTGTTTTTTGTCCATTCGGTCTTGAGCTTATCCCCCTGATTTGGTATTCTCGTTCAGCCGCCGCCGTCCCGGTATACGCGTTTGTCAGATAGCGTCACGCCGGTGTTTTGCTGGTTTTCATGGCAGAGAGACGAGAGGGTTGCCTTTGTCTCGGCACGTCTTGCTGAAACGAAGCCGTTTAAAAAGACGGACCCCATATGGAAATGCCATCAGGTGCCCGGTCAGGATCAACGAATGAACACGCCCGAGCCCAAAAGACTCTGATACGCATGGAGCCTTTAAATTCGTAAGCCGATATACATAACATCGTCAAATTTGTTTTGCAAGAAAAAAACCGGTTGGCCGGGTGAAGGATTTTCACTGTCAGCCCGGACCTGGGAGGTTTCCCAAGCGTGCGTTACACCAAGCAACTCTTTAGTATTCGGAAAGACCTGGATGAAGCTGAATCGGCACGACTTTCACCCTACGCCTGCCTGAGCCGTGAGGCTGTCAGGGAGGATGCGGACCCCGATATCGAGCTGGGGCATCGACAGGTATTCTCCATTGATTCCGATCGGATACTCCATTCTCTGGCATATTCCCGCTATATTGATAAGACGCAGGTCTTCTATCTGATCCAGAACGATCACATCACCCATCGGGTCTTGCACGTACAACTGGTATCCAAGATTGCACGGACAGCAGGGCGTCTCCTCCGGTTGAACGAGGATTTGATCGAGGCGATTGCTCTCGGACATGATATCGGACATACGCCCTTCGGTCATGACGGGGAGCGATTCCTCTCTGATCTGTGTCAATATCATGGAATGGGTCGATTCCTTCACAACATCCAAGGTGTTCGCTTCCTGCAAAAGATCGAGAGGAAGGGAAGGGGATGGAATTTGACCTTGCAGGTTCTGGATGGAATCCTCTGCCACGATGGGGAAATCCATTCCCAGTCCCTGGAACCCAAAAGGGACAAGACCTTCCATATACTAAAGGAGGAAATGGGCAAAAAGGGGGAGGATCCATCGATGGATCTTTTTCCCATGACACTGGAAGGGTGCGTGGTTCGGATGGCAGATACCATCAGCTACATCGGACGGGATATCGAGGATGCCATCAGACTTGGCCTGATTACCCGGCAGGACGTCCCCGAGGAATGCCGGCGGGTCCTGGGCGATACCAACGGAACGATTGTGTATACACTCGTGGAAGACCTGGTGGGTCACAGTCTCAACAGGCCTTACCTCAGCTTTAGCGAAGATGTCGGGTCTGCATTGGCGAGATTAAAGGCCTTCAATGAGGAAGCGATCTACAGGGATCGAAGGGTTAAGGCCCAGACAGAGAAGGTTCGTCTCATGTTTGAATTACTGTTTGGGAAATATCTGGAGGACCTGGAAACGGGCCATCGCGAATCGGATATCTTCAAAGGCTTTCTGGAAGGGATGTCAGGACAGTATGTGGAAGCGACCGTTCCCGCGGCCATCGTTCGGGATTTTATTGCTGGAATGACTGATGAATACTTCTTGAGCCAATGTCGCAAGAAGCTTATTCCGGAGATGCAGACGGCGTTTCCCGGGTAATGTGCCCGGGCTGATTGAATGGAAAAGGAATTCTGTTCAATAATTATTTTTTGATGAATTTTGTTGACAAAAGGAACCGGACGGACTAATTGTGTATCCGCGCTGAGGGGACGGTTTTCATCGTTATTCTCAGCAAATTTAGCAAATATCAAACTATTACTCAGAGTTCTAAAATCCCTATCTTCAACTGCCTGAATGATGAATTTCAGACCAACTACCATGAAAAACATTCGAATGGCAATTTCTCAGTCCGCTTTAATCCAATGCACCAGCAGCATTTCCGCCTCCTGAAGCAACGATGCGCTGCCCATATAGGTACAGGACGATTTTCATTGTATTCTCAATGTAACCAGCACCGAGCTTTTTTCATGGCCCGATCCGTCATTGATCACGCATTGCCGGCAGGTAGCCGACCCGAACAGAAAGACCTGCGTAAGTCAAGCATCAGAGGAACCCACAACGAGGACTTCGAAATCGTAGAGAATCCGTTGGCATTATGACTTTCCATATGCGTTTCGAGTCTTTCGTTTTGAATCATTAATACATCATCGCAACGTTTCAAGGAGACCTTTTCGGTATCTTGGATGAGAGGAGATTTGCAGGGCCGCGCCTGGGGTGTCTTTTCCAAAAGACGGCAGGCGGGGTCGAGCGGTGTGTCGCCTGTCCTCCTCGCTTCGTAGCGATACGGGCGTTGTGAGTCTTCACAATAGAGAAGGTTCTGTGCTTGGAGCGGGCGTTGGCGCTCAGACCGTCGGCGGACGTACAATCATTTTTTTCAAAATCACCCATACAGATGAGGTGCTAACCGTAACGTAAAATGGAGGCCCGTGATATGGTTCAGGGGGGTGAACTCAAAAAAGGCGAGACCATTCTTAAGCTTGAAGATGTTCATATGCTTTTCGGTAAGGTCGCTGCGTTGGCCGGTGTCAGCCTGACTGTTAAAAAGGGCGAAATTCATTCGATTATCGGTCCGAACGGCGCCGGCAAGACCGTGATGATGAACTGCATAAACGGTCTGTACCGACCCCAGAAGGGCGAGATCTATTTCAAAGGGGAGCGGGTTACCCCTCTGAAGCCCCATCAGCGGGCGGAGCGGGGCATTTCTCGTACGTTTCAGAAACTGGAGCTTTTCGGCGGTATGTCGGTCCTGGACAACATCCGGTTGGGTCGGCATATCCACCTGAAGAGCGGGATCTTGAGCGGTTCGATTTATGTGGGAAAGACCAAACAGGAAGAAATTGAATCGAGGCAGTTCATCGAGGAGGAAATCATTGATCTGCTTGAAATAGAAAGCATCCGCGACAAGCCTGCGCACATGCTCCCTTACGGGCTCCAAAAGCGGGTAGAACTGGGAAGGGCCCTTGCCCTGAACCCTGAACTCTTACTCCTGGATGAACCCTTAGCGGGTCTGAACCTGGAAGAAGTGGAGGATATGGCCCGGTTTATCCTCGATATCAACGAAGAGGAACGGTGGAAGGTTACCTGTGTGCTGGTTGAGCATGATATGGGTGTGGTCATGGATATCTCTCACCGTGTCAATGTGTTGAATTTCGGCAACCAGATCATGGACGGTCCTCCCGAGGAGGTTCAGGCCAATCCGGAGGTCGTGAAGGCATACTTAGGTGAAGAGGATTTGTATTCCACAAGGAGGTAACAAATACAATGGGTGGAAACGGGATAGAAATCACCAAAGACCTCACAATTCCCAAACTTTTTGTCAGCCAGTGTAAGAAGTACGGCGACAAGAAGGTCGCCATGCGGGAAAAGGAGTTCGGTATATGGATCCCTTTTACCTGGCAAGACTATTACGACAATGTGAAATACCTCTCTCTCGGCATGGTCAGCCTCGGTTTGAAGCGCGGGGACAAGGTGGCCATGATCGGGGATAACCGTCCGGAGGGCCTCTGGGCCGAGATGGCCGCCATCTGTGCGGGCGGCGTGGCCGTATGGCTGTTCCAGGACTGCATGATGGATGAGGTCAAATATATCATCGACCATTCCGATTCCAAGTTTTTTGTGGGGGAGACCCAGGAGGAGGTCGACAAGGCCTTGTCCATCAAGGACGACTGCCCCAAACTGGACACGATCATCTGGGACGATCCCAAGGGGATGCGGAACTACCATCAGGAATTTCTCATCAGCATCAAAAAGGTCCAGGAACTCGGAAAAGAGCTGGATCAAAAGGAGCCGGACCTCTTTGAAAAGATGGCCCAAGAGGGGACCGGGGATGATGTCTGCCTTCTCTTTTACACCTCGGGCACCACGGCCCTTCCCAAGGGGGCGCTCCTGACCCACTGGAACATGCTGACCATGGGCCGAAATCTCATGGCGATTGATCCCTGTTACGATACGGATGATTTTGTCTCCTATCTCCCGTTTGCCTGGATCGGTGAGCAGATGATGTCCATCTCCTGTGGGCTCCAGGTCGGATATACCCTCAATTTTCCCGAAGAACCTGAGACGGCACAGGAGAATATTCGGGAGATCGGTCCCCATGTTATGTTCGCGCCACCCCGACTGTACGAGGGGATGACGCGGCAGGTACAGGTCAAATACATTGATTCCACCTGGATTAAACGAAAAGTGTATGAATTCGCCACGAATGTGGGATATAAGGCCGCCAATCTTCGATTTGATGGGAAGCCTGTACCCGTTGGCCTCAGATTGTTGAACTGGATCGCTTCCATTACCATGCAGAAGAAGCTGAAGGACCACCTCGGCCTGTCAAGGCTTCGACACTGCTACACCGGAGGCGCGGCCATGGGGCCGGACCACTTCCGCTTTTTCCATGCCCTTGGCGTGAATCTGAAACAGATCTACGGCCAGACAGAGATTGCCGGCATATCCATTGTGCACCGGGACGGCGACGTCAAGTTCGACACGGTGGGGACCCCGATTCCCGAAACAGAGGTCAGGATCACCGAGGAAGGCGAGATCATTTCCAAGAGTCCGTCAGTATTTATCGGCTATTACAAAAATGAGGAGGCCACCGAGAAGACCCTGGTGGACGGATGGCTCTATTCCGGGGACCGGGGGTTCATCGATGAAGATGGGCACCTGGTGGTGTTTGACCGGTCCAAGGACGTGATGACCCTCTCAGACGGGAGGCCTTTTTCTCCCCAATATCTTGAGACCCGGCTTAAATTCAGTCCATTTATTCAGGAGGCCTGGGCGATCGGAGACAACCGCGAATACGTAACCGCTGTCATGTGCATCGATTATGCTGTGGTGGGAAAGTGGGCCGATGATAAGAAACTTAATTATACGAGTTACCCGGAGCTTTCGCAGAAATTGGAAGTCTATGACCTGGTGCAGAAACAGATCGAAGAGGCCAACAAAGATCTTCCTGCTCCCGCCAAGATACGGAAATTTGTGAACCTATATAAGGTATTCGATGCGGACGACGAGGAATTGACCCGGACATCCAAATTAAGAAGGGCCTTTGTTGGAGAGCGCTACAAGGACATCGTGGATGCACTCTATTCGGATGCGGATACCGTTCACATGGACACCAAGATTACCTATGAAGATGGGAGAGAGCAGCGGATAAAGACCGATCTGCATATCCAGAAGATAGACGCGTAAGGGAGAAGGAAAAGGGGAGGAAAAGAATGGAGCTGTTTTTGATGAGTTTGACCACAGGCATCATGGTGGGGGGGATCTATGCATTGGTGGCCCTGGGATGGGTCCTTATCTACAAGTGCTCGGGCGTCCTGAATCTCGCCATGGGGGAATTGACCTTGATCGGCGCCTATGTGACTTACACCTTTCACGCCATCGGTGTCCCTTTTGTCCCTGCCGTCATATTGACCCTCATTGTCGGCATTATCCTCGGCTTTTTGACGGAACGTATATTCTTGGACAAGCTCATCGGAGAGCCGATCCTGGCCGTCATCATGGTAACCGTGGGGCTCTCTTTCTTCCTGAAAGGCCTCATCGGATATTTATGGGGCTCTGATACGCGGGTTTTCACTCCCCCTATTTTCGACATCAAGCCGATCACCGTCGGACCGCTCTTAATATCGCCGGTTTATCTCTGGTCCTTTATCCTGGCCATTGTCCTCCTGATCGTTTTTGTCTGTTTTTTCAAATATACGCGCTGGGGGCTTTCCATGCAGGCCACAGCGGATGATGAGACCGCGGCCCTGTCCCTTGGGGTGAGTGCCCGGTTTGTATATGCATCGGCCTGGGCCATTGCATTCATGAGTGCGGGCGTGGGCGGTGCGCTACTCGGAAACATCAACGGCATCAATATTTCCGTCGGGTATCTGGGATTGCTGGTATTGCCGGCAGTGGTTCTGGGCGGGCTGAATTCCGTACCAGGCGCCATTGTGGGCGGCATTCTGATCGGATTGTTACAGAATTTCTCAGGGACCTATTTAGACCGGTATTTTCCGGGCGGGGTGAAGGAAATCGTACCCTTTGCCTTCATGGCGGTCTTTCTCCTCTTTAAGCCTTACGGTCTCTGGGGATGGGAGCGGATCGAGCGGGTGTAGGAAGT
>Ga0272444_10001761_pt1 | contig 20513 bp, 24 predicted proteins | sample SSMForm13_FD_201033 | JGI IMG/M metagenome (GOLD analysis project Ga0272444, IMG submission 201033) | Marine sediment archaeal communities from Little Sippewissett salt marsh, Falmouth, MA, United States - SSM-Form-13 | ecosystem: Environmental > Aquatic > Marine > Wetlands > Sediment ... | reverse complement strand
CTGCCGAAAAAGCCGCCGCTGAAAAGGCTGCTGCCGAAAAGGCTGCTGCCGAAAAAGCCGCTGCCGAAAAGGCCGCTGCCGAAAAAGCCGCTGCCGAAAAGGCCGCCGCTGAAAAAGCCGCCGCTGAAAAAGCCGCTGCCGAAAAAGCCGCTGCCGAGAAGGCTGCTGCTGAGAAGGCCGCCGCTGAAAAAGCCGCCGCTGAGAAGGCTGCCGCCGAGAAGGCTGCTGCTGAGAAGGCCGCCGCTGAAAAAGCCGCCGCTGAGAAGGCTGCTGCTGAGAAGGCTGCTGCTGAAAAGGCCGCTGCCGAAAAAGCCGCCGCTGAAAAAGCCGCTGCCGAAAAGGCCGCTGCTGAAAAAGCCGCCGCTGAAAAGGCTGCTGCCGAAAAGGCTGCTGCCGAAAAAGCCGCTGCCGAAAAGGCCGCTGCCGAAAAAGCCGCTGCCGAAAAGGCCGCCGCTGAAAAAGCCGCCGCTGAAAAAGCCGCTGCCGAAAAAGCCGCTGCCGAGAAGGCTGCTGCTGAGAAGGCCGCCGCTGAAAAAGCCGCCGCTGAGAAGGCTGCCGCCGAGAAGGCTGCTGCTGAGAAGGCCGCCGCTGAAAAAGCCGCCGCTGAGAAGGCTGCTGCTGAGAAGGCTGCTGCTGAAAAGGCCGCTGCCGAAAAAGCCGCCGCTGAAAAAGCCGCTGCCGAAAAGGCCGCTGCTGAAAAAGCCGCCGCTGAAAAGGCTGCAGAGGCGGAAGTAGCTGAACCACCGGTTGACAGCGACACCACTGTCTCCGACCCTATGGAAAAGGCCATGAAATATCTGGTTGCAGCGGTTGTTGTTCTGGTTGCACTGATTGTCGGATCCAGCATGATCAACAAAACCAAATATTATATGGATGAAAAACAGGGCACACTTGAAATCTGGCAGGGAAGATTCGCTCCCATGGGTGAAGAGCTTCTAATCACACTTCCCGGAGTTCAACTCCCTGAAACCACAAAAGCTGTTTATCTTAAAAAAGATATATTTCCGATTATTTTCAATTATTATGTGGAAAAGGCGGATACCCTGTTGGAAGTTTCGGGAATGCCTGATTTTGAAGGAATAAAGAGCTATTTAAACCGGGCGCTCTCATATGCTGTTACATCTGCATCCACTGAAGCTGCTTTTAATCGCTTGAACAACATCGAACTGATGATTCTTTTCTACAAGGCGGATGTGGCCGCCGGCAAGGCAACCCTTTCCGGCCTTAAAAACGCAAAGCATTATCTTGACCAAGCCGCAAGACTCAGTACAAATGATCTTCAGGCGGGTATAATCACTCAAAAAATTGATGCGGTGAATAAACAGATTGCCGCCCTAAAAGCAACAGAAAAGGGAGCAAAACCCCCGGCACCGGCACCTCCGGCTCCGGCACATTCATCAGAATAAATTCAATATAACCCATCTATATAAAAAAAGGCGGATAGCAGTGATAAAACGGCTATCCGCTTTTTTATTTTTTAAAAAGATAAACAGGTCTGTTTCTTAGTTCCCCTTGACAAACTAATATACTTTACAATTCCAATAGTTATTGTTAAACAAACACTTAAACGAATCGATTCCCCCAGGTTGCCGTTTACAAAAGATTTTGAACTATTTCGGAAAATGGGAGCGTTCGGCCAACGTCTTGCGGATCTGCATTTGCTGGAATCTGCGGAGCTTGATCCGCCGCTATCAAAATTTCAGGGAACAGGCAATAACAGTGTCGATAAATTGAAATACAATCAAAAAGAATCAAGGGCTTATATCAATAGCGATCAATATTTCGAAGGGATCGAAAAAGCAGTGTGGGAATACCAGATCGGCGGGTATCAGGTATGCCATAAATAGCTCAAAGATCGAAAAGGTCGGATTTGTGTGCTCTACATTACTGATCTGAAATTTGTTCCTTTCGCTGTGAGTCTTCGTGGTGCGTTTTGGAGCTTAAGTACGGCATCGCCTCAAGAGAACCGAACTAAACTCAGGAGCGAAGGGAGATCTCGGGAAGGTTCGGAGGCGATCTAACTGAGGATAGAGTGAGCTGGTGAGCGACCCTGAGTGCCCAAGTCTGTCCATTGGCTGATAAAAAATGGATCATCAGAACGAATAATCACCCGAATTGACAACCCCGCCACGATGAGCCAGTGCGCAGCAAGGGCAAATGTACTGATCATATGGAGGTTCATGCAGTATCGCTTTCGGACTCGGCCTTCTCGATATCAGTCTCAGCCACGGCCTGCATCACGGCCTTGCGGGCCATTTTCGACACGAGAACCATTACAACGACGCAAACCGCAAGTCCGCCGATGATCGCCAGATCGTGCAGGTGGGCGGTTCGTGCATTGCTGCCGGCCAATCGGGCTGCGTGCTTGCCCACGTACCCGAAGTAAACCTCGATTGCCAAGTTGGGTGTAAGCGCCAGGCATGCAATCAGGAAGCCTGAGAACCGGACGCCGGCAGCGCCGAGTAAATAACTGATCGTGGCAGGATTCAACGGGGTCAGGCGCAGGAGTATCTGCAAGCGAAATTCGTCACGACTGACAGCGCGTTGGATAGCAGCCAGTGACGGTTTCGCCGCTAGCGTCCGCTGGATCCGTGCCCGCATGAGCTTGTGCGAAAGCGCGAACTGCAATGCCGCGGCCAGCACACTGCCCGCCAAGACCGCTCCAACGCCCCAGCCCAGCCCGAAGAGAGCGCCCGCGATGATGCACAGCACGGTGTCGGGCAACAGGAACGACGTCGCCAGGGTGAACAGTCCGACAAAGGCGAGCACACCCCACGGGCCGAGCTTGGTGATCCATGACTCGATTGCATTGATGTGATGTCCGATTTCGCGGCCCCCAGCAACAATGGCGACGATCAGCAGTAGCCCCACCAGCAGGTAAGGAATCGCTGCCCGTGAGTAGGCCCGTGCAAAGAACCGTCGCACCCGGTCAATGGCTTTAGTATTCTCCGCGCTGTGCATGGCTGCTCCTCCAAATGATGGGTGCCGGGGATTCAAACGGCAAAACCGGCAAAACTGTACCAATCTGAATACGCTTGTTCGGCACTGCTAAAGCCGGGCTATCGCCGGTGGCGCCCGTGCCCGCCGTACCTGTATGGATGCGCCGGGCGGTTCCAATAGCCGTGATGCCAGACCCAGCGGTCCCCGAACCAGAGCCACGCGCCTCCCACCCAAAAATAGTCCGGGCCCGGAGCCGCTACAACCGTTTCGGGCAGTGGTGCCGGCGGCGGGGGCCCTGCCACGCCCGCCACTTGGGCGGACGGAATCTGGGTCGGCGTGTTGATCATGAAGTCGATGACCCTTTCACTCACCCCCGCGTTCTTCAAATTGATGATGTCCGCTGTGGTGAGATAATAAACCGTCCGGGAGTTGCGAATCTGACTGATGATGAGATCGTCGCTGATCCCGGCCTTTGTCAGCGATTTGACGTCCAGCACCGTCAACGGCTGACCTTGGTCGATCCGTTGCATGGTCTGCGGGGCTTGCGCCCTCAATCTCGCCTCCTGTTCCTGGTCCATACCGTGCCCGATGAGGCCGCCGACCACTGCGCCCACAGCCCCGCCGACGAGCGCACCGGGTCCCCGGTGCCGGGCCATGCTGCCGACGATCGCGCCCGTAGCCCCGCCGGCCAAAGCGCCGGAGGCTGTGTAGTCCGGACGTCCCTGGGGGGAATAGCAGCCCGCGACCGATAATCCTACAACCGTGACCACCAATAAATAACCGTACCTTTTTATAGTCTTTTTCATAGTCCTTTTCTCCTTTGGGTATATATAATGAATTCCGGCGTCACCTTATTGTGTCCACCGTGAACCCGCCAGCGAACCAGGCTTCAATCAAGCCTAGGGCGAAATCTTTTTTAGACGCTGCGATACAGTTTTTTCGCAAAATTGTTCTTTACTGTCCAATTATTTATCCTTTTGATCTTTTTTCCTATGTCTTCATCTGCTCCAAACTTATAATACATTCCGCCGGTTTTGCAACTATAAATGGTATAGGTATCAGTAATACTTGGTTTTTTCCAACCTTGGGGATTTATTAATCGGATTAAATGCCTTGCAAGGGTTGATCATCTTCTTTATCTCCATGAATTTTTACAAGGCCCGCCTTTCCCGGGCCTCGTAAAAACGATGGAATTATCGCACCGGTGTTGATAATTCCAAACACGAATGACGCGACCTTGAATCCATTTATAAACTCCTGTTCCGACAGCCGACCCAGCGCCGAAGGGTTCATGCTCCGAAGCAGACTCGAAAAGACGGAATAAAGGATGCCGGTTGTAATCAAAAGAATCGCTAAGCCGGCACTGGCGGTCCCGCCCGTGTTGAACATGGTTGTTCTAAATCCGGACGCCACTCCTCTCCTGTTGGCAGGCACGGAACTCATGATCGAACTAATATTGGGCGCAACAAACATGCCGTTGCCAACACCCAGCAATATCAACGGAATGGCCACTTCTGAATAGAGCCTTGAAATGTTCACCTGGGTTAGCCAGAAGAATCCGACGCTTGAAACGGAAAGACCGAGCGTTGAAAAGAGTCTCGTACCGTATTTATCCGATAGTTTGCCGCTGATGGGTCCAAACAGAACGAAAGCGACTTCAAGAGGAAGCAGGCTCATGCCGGTTTGCAGCGGGGTAAAATCAAATACGATCTGCATGTAAAAGGAGAGCATCAGAACAATCCCGAACCAGGCTAAGGCATTGAGTAGCTGTGCGATATTGCCGGCAGCAAACTCTCTGATCTTAAATAGCCGAAGGTCAAGAAGAGGAGCGCTGCTTCTAATTTCTATCCTGATGAAGAAAAGAAGCAGGATAACGCCCAGTGCAAGCATTACGAATCCCGGCAAAGCTTCTGTTATTCCGTAACTCAAGAGAGTAATCGACAGCAACACAAGGGTCAATCCACTTGTGAACGTAGCAAATCCGAGCCAATCCATTTTTTTCTGAACATCCCTTTTTGAGATCTCTCTTAATCGCAAGTGCGCCCATAGGGTGCCAAAGATCCCGATGGGTATGTTGAGATAGAAAAGCGCTCTCCAACCCGACATGGCGATGATAACGCCGGAGAGTGTCAGACCCGCGACAGAGCCGATCCTGAAGACGATTTGATTAATGCCAAGAATGGTGCCGAGATCGTTGCTCGGTGTCGCGTCTGTCAGGATGGCGGCGCTGTTGGTGATGAGCATCACCGACCCTGTTCCCTGCACGATCCTTGAGAGGATGAGTTGTAACGCACTCTGAGAAATCGAAGCCAGAAAAGAGCCGACGGTAAATACGGCAAAGCCGATATTGTATATTTTTACCCTGCCGACGACATCGGTAATTATGCCGATCAGCAAAAGTCCGACCGTGCTGGCCAGAAGATATGACTGGCTGACCCAAATGATAGACTCGACGTCGGCACCAAGTTCCCTCGCAACGGTTGGCAGCCCGACGATGATTATCCTCGTATCGATACCGGCCATTAACGTGCCTACAATAGTGACACTAAGAGCAATCCATTTGTATTGCATGAGAATAAAATCCTCTGTGCAGCTGCTTATTGATTCACTTCAAGGGCTTTTAAATGGAGAAACAAAGCTACACCCGTCCGACCGGATGATGATTACGATACCTGTGGCACCGGTGAATTCTCCGCAGGGATTTTGCCCAGCATCTTTCTAAACTCTTCTCCTTGTATAATTTCCCTCTGGGAAAGGAGATGGGCCAGGTCATCTAAAACATTCCGGTGAGCACCCGGGATTCCTCGAACCCTCTGATGGGCTTCTTCGACGACCCGGCTGATCTCTTCGTCAATTTGGCCGGCTTTTATTCAAAAGCGCTTGACAAAAATTATGAGAGATCTTTTGTAAAACCCCGCATGGCCTTCACAATATCTTGGATCGCCTCGTGCATGCCGTCGGCGCTGGAGCTTATTTCCGATGTTCCTTTCTTCTCGATCTTGCCATGAACCTCGGATTTAATCTTTTTAAAGTTTTGAGCGTGTTTTTCAAACTGGATGCGATGCTCTTCTTCCATGTCGTTGATGGCACCGGAATTAATCTGTTGGATGAGTCCATCGGCCTCAGCCAGTAACTGATCGATATTCTTGTATTCTAAGTTCTTTGGCATGATGTTTCCTTTCCCATGGGTTCTTGCCCGTCATTGCATGAAATACTTTATTCCAAGACTCTACTCACAATCACCACTACCGTCATTTTCCTCCGGGAACCGCTTTAACGCCCAACGTTTCCTGCGTATGGCAAAATCCCTCATATCCCAAATAGAAGAATTTGGCGTGGATCCAGCTGAGCAGTCGCAGCCTTGTCCGCAAGCCAGACCAGTTCGCCGGTCTGGGGCCGGACAAGCTGGGCCGGCAGTCGGAAAGGATCCGGCGGTTCGGTGAGCACCTCTTTTAAAGCAGAAGCTTTGGAATCACCGGAGACCAGAAATACCACCAGCCGTGCCCGGTTGATAACTGCGGACATCAGGGTCACCCTGTGCATGTCCTGATCTTTTAAATAAATCGAGGCAGTCCAGGCGGTTTGATCTTTCAGTATTTCAACTTGCGGAAAAAGAGATGCGGTATGACCGTTTTCGCCCAGGCCCAGCAGGACCAGGTCAAAGACCGGCGGCCCGCCGGAAAAGAAATCATGCAGCAGATCACTGTATTGTTTAGCTGATTTTGCGGGTCTTTCATGGCATAAAATTGGGTGAATCTGATCCGGCGGCACGGAAACCCGATCAAGAAGCACCTCCCGGGCCATCAGCGCGTTGCTCCGCCGGTCATCTGCCGGCACGCATCTCTCATCTCCCCAGAAAACGTGTGTTTTCTCCCAGGCAACTTCATCACGAAAGGGCGGACCTCCCAATATCTCATAAAGACGCCGGGGGGTGTGTCCCCCTGACAGCGCCACGGCGAAGCGTTCCCGCTTGGTTACGGAAAGCTGCGCCTGCCGTACAAAAAGCGCGGCCGCTTCCCGGCACACCGATTCCAAATCAGGCAGCGTGCGGATCATAACCGCGGCTCCGTGGTGATACTGCACACAGCCGTATCATCCTGACACTGGAGGGGGGTGGGGGTGATCCAGCTGATACCGTCCTGGGCGATCAATGTGTCGGCCTCTTCCGGTCCCCAGGTACCGGCCGGATAGTTTGGAAAATCGGCCGATTTTACCATATTCCATACCTCCATAATCGGTGCAATAACCGACCAGGCCGCTTCCGTCTGATCCTTGCGCAAAAAAAGAGTGGCATCCCCTTTCATGATATCGAGCAACAGCGTCTCATACGCCTCCGGCGGCACCACTTTAAAGGCCTCCCGGTAGTAAAACTGCATCATCACCGGGGAAAGATGCATCATGGGGCCGGGCTTTTTGACCTGGAACCGGAGCAGAATTCCCTCTTCGGGCTGGATGGCGATCAAAAGCCGGTTGGGGCGCAAATCCAGGGTTGCGGATGCCGGAAAAGTTTCATGGGGAACGGGTTTGAATTGAATGAGAATCTCTGAGATTTTCGCCGGCAGCCGTTTGCCGGTTCTCAGAAAAAAAGGGACGCCCTGCCATCGCCAGTTGTCCACATAAAATTTGGCGGCGGCGAATGTTTCCGTGAAGGAATTTTCGGCGACATCTTCTTCGTCATAATACCCTTTAACGGTTTCTCCATCAATTTTTCCCGCGCCATACTGGCCGCGGACGGCAAACTGGTGCACCTGTTCCGTCAGAATCGGCCGTATGGCATGCAGCACATCCACCTTTTTGTTGCGGATTTCGTTATCGTTAAAAGAAACCGGCGCTTCCATGGCAATCAGGCAGAGGATCTGCAGCAGGTGGTTCTGGATCATGTCCCTGAGTGCTCCGGCCTTGTCGTAGTATGCTCCTCGGTGGCCGACTCCCACCGCTTCGGCCACGGTAATCTGAATGTGATCGATAAACTGACGGTTCCAGATGGGCTCAAAAAGCGCATTGCCGAAACGAAAGGCGAGGATATTCTGTACGGTTTCCTTGCCCAGGTAATGATCGATGCGAAAGATCTGCCGTTCTTCAAAAATCTCAGTCAGAAGACGGTTTAAATTGCGTGCCGAATCAAGATCGTGTCCGAAAGGTTTTTCAACGACAATCCGGGCCCGTTCCCGTGATAGATTCAGTTTCGCGATCCCCAGATGCCGGCCCACGGGTTCAATCATATCAGGCGGAAGGGCGAGGTAGAAAATGCGGTTTGCTTCCGCACCCCATTTCTTTTCCCGGGCAGAGAGCATCTTGGCCAGATCCTTATATGTTTTTGCATCGTTCAGGTCCGCGTGATTAAAACGGAGGCATTAGGCAAAATTTTTCCACTCTTCATCTTTTACCTTGCCCCGGCGGGAGAATTGATTCACGCCGTCCTTCAGATGATCCCGGAATTTTTCATCACTCATCTCCTCGTGGCTCATGCCGATGACTTCAAATTTTTCGGGCATCCAGCCGTCCAAATACAGATTGTAGAGCGCGGGCACAAGTTTTCGCCACGTCAAATCGCCCGATGCGCCGAAAATAATGAAAACCGTCGGATCGCTGCGTTTTTTATCTTCCATGTGGCCTCCTTATTGTTTTCCCCATTTCGTATGAAAGGTGCCTTCTTCATCCATCCGTTCATAGGTATGGGCACCGAAATAATCGCGCTGGGTCATGATCAGGTTTGCCGGCAGCCAGCCGCTGCGGAAGGCGTCAAAGTAGGACAGGGCCATCATCAGGCCCGGCATCGGCAGTCCCGATGCCGTACCGATGCGAACCACAGATCGAAGGTCCGCTTCCCGGGCAACCACGGCCTGGCCCAAATGGCCGTCAAAAAGAAGATTTTCCAAATCAGGATTGGATTTATGGGCGGATCGGATGTCTTCCAGCAAGGCCGCCCGGATAATGCATCCGCCTCGCCAGATGCGCGCCACGGTTTCCAGATTCAAGTTATATTGATAGGTGTTAGAGGCTTTTGCAAGCAAGGCCAGGCCCTGGGAATAGGTGATGATCATGGCCGCATAAAGGGCATTTTTGATCTGGTGGATGATCGGGTTCCTTTCCCCTTCAAAGTGCGGACTTGGCCCCTTGAGCATGTGGCCGGCTTTTTCCCGTTGATTTTTATTTGCAGACATGTCTCGCATCATGACCGCAGTATCGATATTAAAGGTCGGCACCTGAAGGTCTAAGGCGTCCCAGGCGGTCCATTCTCCGGTGCCTTTCTGTTTTGCTTCATCCAGAATCACGTCAATGAGGGGTTTTCCGGTTTTGTCGTCTTTTTGAAGGAATATATCAGCAGTAATTTCAATTAAATAGCTGTTTAACTCTTCTTTGTTCCAGCGATCGTATACCGCATGTATTTCATGGGGTTCCATACCCAGGCCCCGTTTCATCAGGTCATAGGTTTCGGAAATAAGCTGCATCAAACCGTATTCAATCCCGTTATGGACCATTTTTACATAGTGTCCCGCCGAACCGGGTCCCAGGTACGCCACACAGGGGGCCTTGTCCACGCGGGCGGCGGCGCGGCTTCAAGAATATTGCCGACACGCTCATATCCTTTACGAGGGCCACCCGGCATCAGGCTGGGGCCGTGGCGGGCACCGCTTTCGCCACCGGAGATTCCCATTCCCATGAAGAGCAATCCTTTTTCTTCGAGCGATTTACTGCGGCGGTCGGTGTCCGTGAAATGGGAGTTGCCGCTGTCGATGATCAAATCGCCGGCTTCCATGTGGGGCACAAGGCTTTCGATCACGGCGTCAACCGGCTGGCCTGCCGGCACGAGCAATAAAATGGCCCTGGGCGTTCGCACCATTTGACATAATGACCGAATGTCCTGCGTCGTTTCTATCTTATGGTGTTCGCTTGTAATTTCGGACAGCTTCCTGATTTTTTCTTCTTTGCGGTTGTAACCGGCCACCGAGAAACCATGATCGGCCACATTAAGGGCAAAGTTGCTTCCCATGACTCCCAGCCCGATCAACCCGATATCGCATTTCTTATTTTTGTCATGATCTGCCATGATGATTTTTCCTTTCTGGATGTATCTCGTGTTGGCTGACTCAGGGGTCTATGTGCCCGATCGTTTGCGCAGGTGCTCCCTCAGATAGGACCGGTCGCCCATCTTGTGCAATAAAGGACCGTGCACCGCCATTTCCACGATGCTAATAGCGCCTACAGACATACTAATGTGATCGCGAAAACGCCCCACGTCTATGCCTAACAGCGAGCACAGCATAATTCGGATCGTGGCCTTGTGAGAAATGACGAGGACATTTCCTGTAGCATAAGTTTTCTCAATTTCCTCAATCACAAGTGAACTGCGCCGAGCGATATCGATGCCTTTTTGTCCTCCGGTGGGAGCATTCTACCCGGGGTTAAATCCGGGTCAAGAGCGCCGCAGTAGCCACCTGTCCGGCCGGCAGTGGTTTCTCCATGTCGCAGAAAATAGATGATTAAACTCACAAATTATTCCTTTTCCTTTCCCTTTCCAGCGCCGCCACCTTTGCGAGACGGCGCCTGAACCGTTCGTCCCCCTTGAACCGGGCGCTCAAAAACGTCTGGACCAAATCCCATGACAGCGCCTGTCCGGTGACCCGGCCACCCAGACACATCACGTTCATGTTGTCGTCCTCTACTCCCTGATAAGCGGAGAAGGCGTCCGTGATCAACGCCGCACGCACGCCGGGCACCTTGTTAACCGCAACGCAAGCCCCTACCCCGCTGCCGCAGATGGCCAAGCCACGGGCGACCTCACCTCTTGCCGCCGCCCTGGCCAGAGGCACCACAAAATCCGGGTAGTCATCTCCTGTAATCAACTCATGGGCGCCGAAGTCCGTCACCTCATAACCAGCGACCTTAAGGGCCGCAGTCAGTTATGTTTTCAATTCAAACCCACCATGGTCTGCAGCTATGCCAATACGCATTATTTCTCCTCTACACTCAGCACTTCGAAGCCGGTGATGCGGTGCTTTGAATAGTCAAAGTAGATGCCGACAGCCTCAGCTGCCAGGCGCTCACCGCCTTCGTGTGATCCGGCGCCGTCACTAACCGCGAAACGTTGTCCGCCGGATTCAAGGCTTTCACCCAAAAGGTGGCTTCCGGCAGTCCAATTCGCTCAATCCCGCCCTCTATAATCCGTGGAGGCGGATCATCGGCCTCGAACAGCGCGAACTTGATGCTCGACGAGCCGCCGTTGATCGTCAGGATGCCTGGATTAGTCGGTTTCATATATGATCCTTCATGATTTTCCTTTCGTTCATCGTCTTTTCTTCCGTCGATCGGATCATCGCTGCCACAGGATTCGTGGGTCTTCCAGTGGGATCGCAACGCCGTTGCAGTTCGGTATCACTCGCGCCGTATAGTCCGATGAAGGCCGTGCCGCAGACACGGCCCCCCTGTAAATATGGCCGTCCGACACGCCGGCCGGTTGGCGAACGTGCTTCATCTCCTGCCGAACGGAAGAACTGCCCATGGCGCCGTCGGCGTAAAGCTCCACCCGCACCGCCTTGGGATCGAGATCATTGAGATAGACCTGAATCTCATACACGTGCTGATTGTCTTTGGTCTCCACCTTCACTTCGCCGAAGCGCAGCGTGGCCCATTGCTGCTCCAGTGCTTGGCGCCAATCAACCATCTGCCTGCCCACTGCGCCTTTATGGGCAGCGCGCTTAAGATAGGCTGACGCAGCCGGGAGATAGTGTTGTTCGGTGTATTCGCGCACCGTGCGGTTGGCGGAGAAGCGCGGTGTCAATCGCGCCATGCTTTCCCGTATTCGCTTGACCCATGCAGTGGGAATGCCGTTCTCGTCTCGGGTATAAAACTCCGGGATCACCTCCCGCTCGAGCAAATCATAGAGTGCGTCGGCTTCGACCGCATCCCAAGCCGGATCGTCCCCATGTTCATGACCGTCCCCCAACGCCCATCCCTCTTCAGGCGTGTAGGCTTCCGCCCACCAGCCGTCCAATTCCGAAAGATTGATGCCTCCGTTGACGAGCACCTTCATGCCGCTCGTTCCACACGCCTCCCAGGGTCGACGTGGCGTGTTGATCCAAACGTCCACCCCCTGCACCAGGTGCTCCGTTAACAGCATGTCGTAGTCACTCAGGAAAATGATATGGGCTCGGGTCTCCGGCCGGCGGATGAAATTTATCCATTCATGAATCAGGGCCTGCCCCGCCCGGTCCTCCGGATGGGCCTTGCCGGCGATGATGAGTTGCACCGGCCGCTCCGGATTCGTTAACAGCCGAAGCAGCCGCTCCGGGTCGTGAAGCAGCAGGTTCGGCCTCTTGTAGGCCGCGAAGCGCCGCGCAAAATTTAGGGTCAACCTATTGGGATCAAACAGATGCTTCGCTTCGTCAATCGCCTCGGGTGACGCGCCGGAGCCGGCCAGTTCCCTGGACAATCGCTCGCGGGCATATTCAAGAAGAGATTTGCTGGCGGCGATACGAAATTGCCAAAAGCCGGCGTCGGAGACACGTCGGATGTCCTGGTCCATGGTTTCAGTCGTTCCCATCCAGCGGTCTTTTCCACAGGTGTCCGTCCAGAGATCTTCCGCTGCCGACGATTCCCAGGTCGGCATATGGACGCCGTTGGTCACGTGTCCGACCGGGATTTCCGCTTGCGGCCAGTGAGGAAAAAGAGGCTCAAAGAGGTGCCGGCTCACCTTCCCGTGCAAGCGACTCACGCCATTGACCGCCCCGCTCCCGCGGATTGGCAGATAGGCCATGTTGAAACTTTCCGACGAATCGTTCGGGTTCCGGCGGCCCAGGGCCAGCAAATCGCGGCGGGGGGGTATGCCGAGCTTTTCCTCGGCATACCCCCCGAGGTATTGCTCGATGAGGTGCGGAGCGAACCGGTCAAAGCCGGCGGCCACTGCCGTGTGGGTAGTGAAAAGATTGCCGGCTCGAGTGACGGCCAGCGCGACTTCGAAGGGCTGCGCGGTTTCTTGCATGAAACTGCGGACCCGTTCCAACACGGCAAAGGCTGCATGTCCTTCATTCAGATGACAGACTTCCGGCTGGATGCCGAGCGCACAAAGCAGTCGCCATCCGCCGATCCCGAGGAGCAGTTCCTGTTTGAGACGAAGTTCCGGCCCGCCGCCATACAGCTCGCTGGTAATCCCCCGATGAGCAGGGAAGTTCGCCGCGTCATTGCTGTCCAAAAGGTAAAGCTTCACCCGGCCGACCTGGACCTGCCAGGCGCGCAGCCAGACCGAGTAACCGGGTAGTGCAATCTCCAATCGCAGCCACTCGCCGTTCGCTTCGCGCAAAGGCGTGATCGGCAACTGTCCGGGGTCGTTATACGGGAACAGGGCCTGCTGCGCTCCGTCCTTGTCGATCACCTGGCGAAAATAGCCTTGCTGGTACAGCAGTCCCACGCCGACTACCGGCACGCCCAGGTCGCTGGCGGCTTTGAGCTGATCTCCGGCTACATTGCCAAGCCCGCCCGAGTAGATGGGCAATGCTTCGCTCAACATAAATTCCATGCTGAAATAAGCGGCGCAGGTCAGGGAATCCTGCGAATGATTCTGCTGAAACCACGCCGGCGTCTCCGCCGCTTGCCGCATGGTCTGCACCAGGCCGTCAACGTTTTTGCGAAAAACGGGATCCGCCAGCATGATCCCACGACCAACGCATATCCAGAGTCAGCTCGGCAAGGGTATCGAACCCCTCGATTTCCGTGGGTAGAAGGTTGTATATGGGGTGGCCGACACGTGTTGGTTTGCTCATGGTTTCTCCTTCAGTTTTGGTTCGGACAAAATCCCTTGCTGTTGTGGATAAGCCGCCAGAACATCTCCGACGATGGTCTGTGCTTCCTCCATGATGCGGCCCAGATGATCCGCTCCCCGGAAGCTCTCTGAATAAATCTTGTAGATATTTTCGGTCCCTGACGGACGCGCCGCGAACCATCCGCTTCGGGCGATTACCTTCAAGCCGCCGATGGGTGCGCCGTTTCCCGGCGCGTGGGTGAGGACCGTCCGGATTTTTTCGCCCGCCAACTCGGTGAGCTTAACCTGCTGGGGTGAGAGTTTTGCCAACAGTTTTTTTTGCTCCGGAGTGGCCGGCGCATCAACGCGGTCATAGGCAGGCTCACCGAACTCACGCGTGAGTTCGTGGTAGATTTCCCCGGGATCACGGCCCATCCGGGCTGTGATTTCCGCCGCCAGCAAAGCCGGGACGATACCGTCTTTGTCCGTCGACCAGACAGTGCCATCACGGCGCAAAAACGACGCGCCCGCACTCTCTTCGCCACCAAAGCCAAGCGAACCGTCGAGCAAGCCATCAACGAACCACTTGAAGCCAACCGGAACCTCGTAGAGCTTCCGGCCAAGCTTGGCGGTGACGCGATCAATCATCTGACTGCTCACCACCGTTTTGCCGATCGCCGCTTCCTTGCGCCACTTCGGCCGGTGTTGGAAGAGGTAGAAAACAGCGACGGAAAGATAATGGTTGGGCGGCAGCAATCCCTGGCTTCGGGTGACGATTCCGTGCCGGTCGTGGTCGGTATCGCAGGCAAAAGAAAGGTCAAAGCGGTCCTTTATCCCTATCAATCGCCGCATCGCATAGGCCGAGGAAGGGTCCATCCGTATCTGACCATCCCAATCCACGGTCATAAAACGGAAGGTCGGGTCGACGGTCTCGTTCACGACCGTGAGGTTCAACCCGTATCTCTCGGCAATCGGCTCCCAGTAGTGGACCCCTGCGCCACCGAGCGGATCAACCCCCATGCTGATCTTCGAGCCGCGAATGGCGTCCATGTCAAGCACGTTTGCGAGATCGGTAATGTAAGCGTTGAGGTAGTCGTGCCGATGCGTGGTTGGGGCGCGAAGCGCTTTCTCGAAAGGAATCCTCTTCAAACCCAGAAGTCCATTTTTGAGTAACTCGTTTGCCTTCGCCTCGATCCAGGCGGTGACGGCACCTTCCGCCGGCCCGCCGTTTGGGGGATTATATTTGAACCCGCCGTCCTGTGGCGGATTGTGTGACGGTGTGATGACGATGCCGTCGGCAAGTCCTGTCTTGCGCCGGCGGTTGTACGTGAGAATTGCGTGGGAAACGACAGGGGTTGGGGTATATGCATCCCCCTGTGCGATCATGACTTCCACCCCGTTTGCCGCCAGCACCTCAATCGCGCTGGCAAGAGCCGGCACGGAAAGGGCATGCGTATCCATGCCCAGAAACAGCGGTCCATCGATCTTGTTCCGTTTCCGGTACAGGCAAATGGCCTGGCTGATGGCCAGGATATGCCATTCATTGAATGCCTTTTCGAATGCGGAACCCCGATGTCCTGAGGTGCCGAAGGCAACCCGTTGCTCCGGCACCGACGGGTCGGGCACCTCGGTATAAAAGGCCGTGACGAGTCTGGGTACGTTCACCAGCATCGATGCCTCGGCCAACTTTCCTGCAAAAGGACTTACTTTCATGGCTGTCTCTCCTCAAATGCCGTGGTGTCCTTTTCACCAATGTCCCCATCAGCTTGTCGAACGGCTTGTTGAATTTCTCAACTCATTCCTCCTCAAATTGCCGCGTCACATTGTCAATACGAATGCCCAGTTCAGACCTCCTCTCAGCCCATGTTTTTCTCGGCGAATTCCCAGTTGACCAGATGCGCCAGATATGCCTTGATATAATCGTCCCTCCGGTTTTGGTAATCCAGATAGTAGGCGTGTTCCCAGACGTCGATGGTTAACAGCGGCACCAAGCCGTGGGCGATCGGTGTATCGGCATTGCCGGTCTTGATCACTTTGAGGGTGTCTCCGTCCTTGACCAGCCAGGCCCATCCGCTGCCGAACTGAGAGGCAGCGGCGCTTGAAAATGCCTCGGAAAATTTAGAGTAATCGCCGAACGCCTGGGTAATCTTCTGCGCGATTTTTCCTGCCGGCCGGCCGCCGCCGTTAGGTTTCATGCTCTTCCAGTAGAAGGTGTGGTTGAATACCTGAGCTGCGTTGTTAAAGATTGCGCTTTTGTCTTCTTTCCCTTGCGTTTTTTTGATGATGTCCTCCAAAGACATCCTTTCGAACTCGGTACCGGCAATAAACTTGTTGGTTTTGGCGATGTAGCCTTGATAATGCTTGCCATAGTGAAAGCTGAAGGTTCGTGCTGAGATGAAAGGTTCCAGCGCTTTCTCACCGTAAGGAAGGCCGGATAAGGCGATGTTCGATTTGCTGGCGGCGGCTTGCGCGATTTTCCCCAAACCTGCCGCATGGAACAGCGCCAATACGCCCGCACTGCCTGTGAATTTGAAAAATTCTCTGCGTTTCATAATCGTTTCCTCCGTTGTCGATAAATTTACATTAATCTCGGTACTTCGGATACAGCCTCAGCCGTATATCGCCGGTAAACGATGTATTTCCGGCTGTCTTAAACCGGTTGATCGTGTTTCACAGCCGGTTTTACATCTCTTCGATATTGGAGCGCAGCTGAGCGATCTGAATTCCCAGGCCGATACATTGTTTGCCGTCCATGCACAGATCGGCATCATCGGGTTCCAAATGGGTTTTCAGCTTGTGATTGTCCTTTTTCAGGTCCACTATCCAGGCCTTTTTAGTCTCATTATAGTCAACCTTGATGTCAATGCCGCATTCGCCGATGTCCGGATATATGGATTTGATCTTTTTACATAACTCGTTTTTATCGTGCATAATATACCTCCTGTGGATTCAAATAAATGGGTTTTGTTTCTTGGCCGGAATTCTTCCAGCATCTTTTTTGATGATTATTTTGCAAGCTTTGCTGCAATGGTCGCAACGTGTTTTCCCTGAAATCGGGCGGCAGCCAGCTCATTGTCACTGGGCATGCGTTCGCCCTGTCCGCCGGCAATGGTCGAAGCCCCATAAGGCGATCCGCCTGTAATTTCATCCACGCGCATCTGTCCTTGAAATGAGTAAGGGAGTCCCACAATCACAAAACCATGATGGAAAAGCGTAATATGAAAACTCAATATGGTGGATTCCTGGCCCCCATGCTGGGTGGCGGAGCTTGTAAACACACTTCCCACTTTCCCCACCAGTGCGCCCCGCGCCCAAAGCTGACCGGTTGCGTCGAGAAACTGGCGCATTTGGCCGCACATGTTTCCGAAACGCGTTGGGGTGCCAAATACAATTGCTTCGGCGGATGCAAGCTCCTCAACGGTGCAAAGCGGTATTTGGGAAAAAGACTTTTGGGCTTCAAGGGCGCCCATTTTGGCAAGAACATCCTGGGGCAGCGTTTCGGGAACACGTCGCATTTCGACTTCTGCTACCTTGATTTCCTTTGAACCTTCAGCAACAGCCTCGGCCATTCGATGGACATGACCGAACATCGAATAGTAAACGATTAAAACCTTCATTTTTAGACACCTCCCTTCCGCTGCTTTACATTAAATGTCATACTGTCTAATCCCGTATTGCCATTGGCAGGTTTATAAAGCACAAATAATTGAGTTGTTTCATTCGATTATCGACTTATAATTATAAAAAGCTTTTCGACAAATTTGCCATTCTTATTTCGGCTAATGCGAAACCATAATGACATTGTTCAAGGTTCCATAAGAGTTAAGGCGAGAATGGTCATTTTTAGTATCTAACATCCAATTTTCGTCCACTAAAAATTTGTATTCATAGGTTCCCGGCTCCAATATGACCCTTTTTGTCCATTGACCGTTACCTTCGCTTTTCATCGGATGCTTTTTTGGGTCCCAGTTGTTGAATTCTCCAACCAAAGAGACTTTTCTGGCTTCTGGAACATTTAATGAGAATGTTATTCTGCGTCGTTTTTTTTCTTTTGCATTTGTTTTTTTCATTGATGATCCTCCTTTTGTTTTTGACAGAATTTAGACCGTATCATCCGGCGATTGTGTAATCTGTTCATAGATCTTCCCGCAATTTATTAAAACCTGATTAGTTGATTTTTATATTTACAGAACATGTCTTTTTTGCTGAGAAAATGCCGGATTGAACCTTCCATTTTTGTAAAAAATTATGCACAGACACTTTTTTGTATTACCGGATGATCGTCCAAAAACCGATACAGTGTTGCCCGTCCAACACCAAGGTGTCTTGCAGTTTTTGCCTTATTACCCCCGGTTTTTTCCAAAATAGATTTTACTGAGAACATATCTAGTTTCCTTGAACCTCTATAACCGGCCAAAAGGATCCTTTTGTTTATTAATTCCTTAGGAAGGTCATCAGGGGTTATTACAACACCATTACATTTAACAAACGCAAACAGAACGGCATTTTGAAGCTCCCTAACATTTCCCGGCCATTCATATTTGACCAGTAATAAAGCGGCTTGGTCAGAAATAATAAGGGGGTTTCGGTTATACTTCGAGACTGCCTGTTGTAAAAAATGATTAACCAGAAGCGTAATATCATTTTTTCGCTCACGAAGCGGAGGCAGTTGTATCGGTACAACATTAAGTCGGTAATACAGGTCTTCCCGGAAATTTCCCTTTTTCATCTGTTTTTTGAGATCCTTATTGGTTGCGCTAATTACCTTTACATTGACGGAAACCGTTTTTTCCCCACCCACTTTTTCAAACTTACCGTCTTGGAGAAAACGTAAAAGCTTTACTTGTGCAGATTTGTAGAGGTCAGCAACTTCATCAAGAAAGATTGTCCCTCCGTCTGCTATCTCGAAACGCCCTCTTTTATTACAAACAGCCCCTGAAAATGCTCCTTTTACATGCCCGAAAAGTTCGCTTTCAATAAGCCCTTCAGGCAAAGCTGCGCAATTAATTGGAACGAACGGCGAAGCTTTGCGGCGGCTTTCCTTGTGAATGGCTTTGGCAACAAGCTCCTTTCCCGTACCTGTCTCACCGGAAATAAGAACAGGATAATCGTATTCAGCAACACTGCTGATTTGTTGAAATATCTCGATCATTTTTCTGTTCTGTCCCAATATATTCCTGAAAACATTTGATATTTTGTCGTTTTGTTTCAAACGCACTGAATTTGAAACATCCTTAAACCATGGGACTTCTACACATGTATTCCTATGCCCGGTTCCACCGGTATCTTTGACTTGGTTCAGCATTTCCTTTTCCGGCCTTTCTGTATTAATTGGAATGACTCAAATATCAGCTCAATGTTATTTGTCCCTGGCTTCCTCGGCCATAAAATATCCGGATGATAGGCCATAAGAATCCGGTTCGGGTTCCTCAACATTAAGTGAAACCACATTGATCTGACATTCAGAGAATAGGCCATTAAGCAAACGAACCAAGTGATAACTTCTCTCCGGCGCTCTGGAAAAAACTACTATTTTTTTCACTGTATTTCTCCTAAATTTAAGGCGTTATTATGCAGTTTCGGTTCTATATTCAAATATCTGATTAGGGAAAGAGAGCACCATCTGATGAGTAAATACAGGTCACCGCGACGAAAGAGCTGGGATGTAACTATACTCTTCGGTATAGTCTATTCCACAACCATCATTCAATTTTTCAGTAAGCGACTCCATATTCTGTATGGCTTGCAATACCTTGCAAGTTTTGATGCAATTCTCTTTAGGTAGATTTTTTCTGGGACAATTTTTACACGGAGAAGAGATCATATTCCCTCCTCAATATAAGGGACTTTAAATAAACAGTATTTATCGATTTGTTTAAGGAATCAGCTTTTTTTACCCCTGACGGCATGGACGGCTTCAATTCCTTCCAAATGTGAAATCGTGTGGATTTGAATGCTCTGTTGTTCGTTCAAAAGTGTCCTAGTTCCAAGCAAAAAGCCGAACCTGTCAGTCCTCAGATGACGGTCCAGATCTTCACGGGTTTTCCACTCTTTAATCAGGCTAAAAACATTCTCGTCTTCGATACCCTGAAAGTTCTGATAGCTCAGACAGCCCTTTTCCTGAAGTGTTGGCTCACCCACTGAGAGCAGCGTTTGCATAACCTCTTTCCGCTTTTCCGGACGTGCAGTCATTGTTATTCTGACAATGATCATGACAACGAGTATTTTCCTTATGCTAAAGAATTGATGCAAAAACATTTGCGCTTTTTAAATACATGATCAAGTTTCGTGCCAAGCAGTATGAGCCTGGATAATTTTCATGTATCCTACTGATTTTAAATTGAATAATAGATCAATGCGGTTGGAAATATAGGGATGAATCCATACAAAAGAATGGTCATATATGACGAATGGTCATATATGACACATTCTGTGGATCACTGAAGGGGTGTTAATGTTTCTTTGTGAGGGAATACAAATTGAGAGACGATCGTCTGAGGCAAATCGAAAAAATAGGCCGGTTAAGGCTTGCGGATACCCAGTTTTCGCATGCGGGCGCGTAACGTGCTGACGTTGAGCCCAAGGATTCCTGAGGCCCCATTTTTGCCGCTCACTTTCCAATGGGTCTGCTCAAGTACCCGGACAATATGGTCATGTTCAACCGTTTCCATGGTTTTTGGGGTGGTCGTCAAATCCTTATGCGGCGCCTTCAGTTCATCCATCAGGCGCAGTTTGGGACCCGAAGAGCTGATCACCGCCCGTTCGATCACGTTTTCAAGCTCCCTGACATTACCGGGCCAGTGATAATTCTGTAAGGTGTTCATAACGTTTGTCG
>Ga0272444_10001760_pt1 | contig 20514 bp, 18 predicted proteins | sample SSMForm13_FD_201033 | JGI IMG/M metagenome (GOLD analysis project Ga0272444, IMG submission 201033) | Marine sediment archaeal communities from Little Sippewissett salt marsh, Falmouth, MA, United States - SSM-Form-13 | ecosystem: Environmental > Aquatic > Marine > Wetlands > Sediment ... | reverse complement strand
ATTCTGTCGGCCCTTTTGGGAAGCGATCTGTATTTCAGTAAAGACCACAAGAAAGTTGTCATCGGCAAACGCACTGGTCGGGTATATGAAATTCAGGTCGCATTGACCGGTGAGATGCTCGAGCCGGTAAAAAAACGACGCTTAAAAAAGATCGGTATCAACAACAGCTTGCGCTCATCCCTTAAAACGGCCCTAGCCCGGTTGCGGCTTTCCGACCCCGATCCGGATGTACGCCGTGCGGCCATCGAAAAGATTTACAGTCGCCTGACCCCGAAAAATGAAACGCTTTTCTCCCAGCTGTTAACCAAAGAGAAAAACAGATCGGTCAGAAAGGCACTGGACACCGCCCTGGCACTGATCGCCGTCAAAAAAGGTGAAAACGCGCCCGCGGATGAAACAATTGCCGCGATTCGGTCGCTTTCCGGCAATTTGCATCCCGCGGTGCGCAATACCTTGAAGCGTCTGATCGCAGGTGATGCAGACCCGGCGGTGGCCGGGGCGGCCCGCGCCGTGCTGCAGGGGATCGAGCGCCGTATGACCATCTTCGGTTTTCTGGAAACCGTTTTCTTCGGTTTGAGCCTGGGATCGGTTCTGGTACTGGCGTCAATCGGCCTTGCCATCACCTTTGGTGTGATCGGCGTGATCAACATGGCCCATGGTGAGCTGATCATGCTCGGCGCGTATACCACCTATGTCCTGCAGCAGCTGATGCCGAACGCCATCGGCTGGTCCCTGTTTCTGGCGGTTCCGGTGGCGTTTGTGGTCACCGGCCTGGCCGGTATTGCTATCGAGCGCACCGTAATCCGCTTCCTTTACGGTCGCCCCCTTGAGACTTTGCTTGCCACCTTCGGGCTGAGCCTGATCCTGCAGCAGGCCGTGCGCACGATCTTCTCACCGCTCAATCGCAGTGTGTCTACACCGCAATGGATGAGCGGCGCCATCCAGTTCAACGCCGTGCTTTCACTGACCACCAACCGGGTGGTGATTTTTCTCTTTGCCCTGCTGGTTTTCGGCGGCATAGCCCTGCTGCTCAAGAAAAGTGCCATCGGCCTTCAGGTGCGGGCCGTCAGCCAGAACCGCGCCATGGCCCGTGCCATGGGCGTACGCGCCGCCCGCGTGGATGCGCTGACCTTCGGTCTGGGATCCGGGATCGCCGGCATTGCCGGTGTGGCGCTTTCCCAGTTGACCAATGTGGGACCCAACCTGGGGCAGGCCTACATCGTCGACTCGTTCATGGTGGTGGTCTTTGGCGGTGTCGGCAACCTGTGGGGCACGCTGTTGGGCGGACTGACCCTTGGTGTGACCAATAAATTTATAGAACCCTGGACCGGTGCCGTACTGGCCAAGATTCTGATTCTCGTGTTCATTATTCTATTTATCCAAAAACGGCCCCAGGGACTTTTCCCGCAAAAGGGCCGGGCGGCCGGGTGATATGGCAATGGTTTTTCCTAAAATACTGCAAAATGATCGTGCCGGAACCGTCCTGTTGACCATCCTGGCGCTTGCCGGGGTACTGGTTCCACTGCTGAATCTGGGGCTTGACGTGTCCCACCCGCTGCATGTTTCCACGTTTACCATGGCGCTTCTGGGCAAATACCTGTGCTATGCCCTTCTGGCCATTGCCGTGGATATGGCCTGGGGCTATCTGGGAATTTTGAGCCTGGGCCACGGCGCTTTCTTTGCCCTGGGCGGTTATGCCATGGGCATGTACCTGATGCGCCAGATCGGCACCCGCGGGGTCTATGGCCACCCGCTCCTGCCCGACTTCATGGTGTTTCTCAACTGGAAGGCCCTGCCCTGGTTCTGGCATGGGTTCGACATGTTCTGGTTTGCCATGCTCATGGTGATCATCATACCAGGGGTGCTGGCCTATGTATTCGGCTGGTTCGCCTTTCGCTCGCGCGTGACCGGCGTCTACCTGTCGATCATGACCCAGGCCCTGACCTACGCCCTGATGCTGGCCTTTTTCCGCAATGAAATGGGCTTTGGCGGCAACAACGGGCTCACCGACTTCAAGGACATTTTGGGATTTTCACTTCAGTCGGACAGCACCCGGGCCGGCCTGTTCGTGGCCTCGGCCCTGGCCCTGGCCGCCGGCTATCTGAGCTGCCGTTATATTGCAGGCTCGCGCTTGGGGCGACTGTGTACGGCCATCCGCGACCAAGAAGACCGCGCCCGCTTCATCGGCTACCGGGTGGAGGACGCCAAGCTCTGGATCTTCACCTTTTCGGCCATGCTGGCCGGCATTGCCGGGGCCCTGTACGTCCCCCAGGTGGGCATTATCAACCCCACGGAATTCGCCCCCCTGGCCTCCATCGAAATTGTCATCTGGGTGGCGGTCGGCGGCCGGGCCACCTTTTACGGCGCGGTCATCGGCGCCCTGATGGTCAACTACGCCAAGAGCTATCTGACCGCCGCCTTTCCCGAAGCCTGGCTGTTTGGCCTGGGGGCCCTTTTTGTGGTCGTGACCCTGTTTTTGCCCAGCGGTGTGGCCGGCCTTTTACAGAAAACCTTTTCCTTCGGCAAACGGGTGACATCATGACCGCCATCGAGAAGTTCCGAGAGTTCTGGCCCCGTGACCGGGTGTTTGATTTTCTCATTCCGGACATGCCCCCCGACCTGGATGTGACCCACGGCGTCATTCTCTACCTTGAGGGCATATCGGTCAGTTTCAACGGCTTCAAGGCCGTCAACGACCTGAACCTTTATATCGAGGACGGCGAGCTGCGCTGTCTGATTGGACCCAACGGGGCCGGCAAGACCACCATCATGGACATCATTACCGGCAAAACCCGCCCGGATACCGGATCAGCCTGGTTCGGCCAGCAGATCAACCTTTTAAAGATGAGCGAGCCTGAAATCGCCCGGGCCGGTATCGGCCGCAAATTCCAGAAGCCCACGGTTTTCGAGAATCACACGGTCCATGACAACCTGGAACTGTCCATGGTCGGCAGCAAACAGGTCTGGTCCACCTTGACGGCCCGGCTGAATCAGGCCCAACAGGACAAGATCGAAGCCGTGCTGACCACCATCAGTCTCAAAGACCACATTTACGCCCGGGCCGGTTCCCTCTCCCACGGCCAGAAACAGTGGCTGGAAATCGGTATGCTGCTCATGCAAAACCCCAAGCTGCTGCTGGTCGATGAACCGGTGGCCGGCATGACCCAGCAGGAAACCGAGAGCACCGCCGAACTTTTAGTCAATCTGGCCGGTGATCACAGCGTGGTGGTGGTCGAACATGACATGGACTTCGTCCGTTCCATTGCCCGCAAGGTGACTGTGCTGCACCAGGGCAGTGTGCTGGCGGAAGGACGCATGGACGAAGTACAGAATAATCCGGATGTGATCGATGTGTATTTGGGGGACGCCTCATGCTCCGCGTAGAAAAACTTAATCAGTATTATGGTGAAAGCCACACGCTCTGGGATGTGGACCTGGATGTTCCCGATGGGCAGTGCACCTGTCTGATGGGCCGCAATGGGGTGGGTAAAACCACGTTGCTGGGCTGTGTGATGGGATTGCTTCCCGTTCACTCCGGACAGATCCTTTTGCGCGGGGAGGATATCACCCGCGTTTCCGCCGACCACAGGGCGCGTCTGGGCGTCGGCTACGTCCCCCAGGGACGGCAGATATTTCCTCTTCTCAGCGTTGAGGAAAATCTCAACATCGGTCTGTCCACCGGCCGGCAAAAACTGAAGAAAATCCCGGACCTGATCTTCGACCTGTTCCCGGTGCTGGCCCAGATGCGCGGGCGCCTGGGCGGGGACCTGTCCGGCGGGCAACAGCAGCAGCTGGCCATCGGCCGGGCCCTGGTCCTGCAACCCACCCTGCTGATTCTGGACGAGCCCTGCGAGGGGATTCAGCCCAATATCGTGCAGGAAATCGGGGCCATCATCCGCCGGCTGTGCCAGGAAATGGACATGACCGTACTGCTGGTGGAGCAAAAACTGCATTTCACCCGGTCTGTGGCCGATCGGTTCACCATTCTCGATCGCGGCCGGGTGATGGCCAGCGAACCGATCGACCGCCTGGATGATGACATGGTCCAGCAGTATTTGACGGTTTAGGCCATATGCAAGCATCCCTGACCAAACATCAGGACGGCGGTTGGCAGGCCAGCCTTTCGCTTGGCTTCGTCAGACGCGGTCATCAGACCCTGCTGGCCTTCAATCGGCACCAGGGCCCTTTGCGTCTTCAGCGCCCCCTTTATCCGGAGGCGGGCGTCTGCCACGCCCTGATCCTGCATCCGCCCGGCGGGGTGGTCGGCGGAGATCAACTGCGTGTGGCGGTAGATGTAAAAACCGATGCCGCTGCCCTGATCACGACCCCCGGTGCAGCCAAATTCTACCGCAGCGGTGGGCGTCTGGCCGGCCAGACCAATGGGTTGCGGATCGATCCGGGCGGTTTTCTGGAATGGCTGCCCCAGGAAACGATTGTCTATCCGGGTGCCGAAGCCGACACCCGGACCCGTATCGATCTGGCCGCAAGTGGCGGGGTCATCGGTTGGGAAATTCTCTGCTTCGGGCTGCCGGCCTGCGGCCACCCCTTTACCAGCGGACGTTTCAATGCCCGGTTGGAAGTGAATCGCCAAAAGCGTCCCGTTTTCAGGGATCGTCTTTTTGTTGACGGTGCAAAGGGCCTGAACCGCCCCACGGGCCTGCGCGGCTTTTCCGTTACCGCCACCTTCATGGCCAGCGGCGTCAGCCCGGCCATGCGCGATTCACTGCGCGGATGGATGAAAGATAAAACGGATGTTCTGTGGGGGATTACCCTCATGGACGACCTGTTGGTGGCACGGGCACTTGGCAATGACTCTGCAACAGTCAAACATCTTTTCCAGCAACTCTGGATGTGGCTGAGGCCCAAGGTGACGGGAAGAGAAGTCTGCTTGCCGCGGATATGGGATACATGAATAAAACAGTGTTAAGTTTCAAGTGTTAAGTGATTAAGTTGTGGAATACTATCGTTTTTATAGTTATCGGGTCGACGACAGCTTGATTTTCGATAACGACCAATTTCCTTGCCTTAACACTTAACACTTGTTTGTTTGAAAGGAACGTCATGGAACTTACACCCAGAGAAAAAGACAAACTACTGCTCTTTACCGCTTCTCTTCTGGCCGAACGTCGGCGGGCACGCGGTCTGAAACTCAATTATCCGGAAGCCGTGGCCCTGATCAGTGCCGAAATCATGGAAGGGGCCCGGGACGGCAAAAGTGTGGCTGAACTGATGGATCATGGCCGCACCCTGCTCACGCAAGACGACGTCATGGAAGGCGTGGCTGAAATGCTTGACGAAGTCCAGGTGGAGGCGACTTTTCCGGATGGGACCAAACTGGTGACGGTACACAACCCCATCATCTGAAAATGTGGACGACGTCGTAAGCAACCCGATATCTGCGTTATGCGACCCCCTCGTCACTGCGGAGTACTTCATGTACGCCTTCATTCCTCGGGGCTCGCAAGCCTTGATCTCGGGCTGCTTACGACGTCGTCTGGAACGTCCTATAACGCAATCCAAAGCCACTGGCTCGAATCGAGGAGGAAATATAAAATGATTCCCGGAGAGATTATCACTCAAGAAGGCGAGTTGACCATCAACGAAGGACGGCCAACCGTCCATATCGACGTGGTCAACACCGGCGACCGTCCCATCCAGGTGGGTTCGCACTATCACTTTTTCGAGACCAATCCCGCGCTTTCCTTTGACCGGGAGAAAACCCGCGGCTTTCGCCTGGACATTCCGGCCGGCACGGCGGTGCGTTTCGAACCGGGCCAGCGCCGATCGGTCACCCTGGTGGCCTATGCCGGCCAGCGGCGGGTCTTTGGATTCAACGCCCGGGTGATGGGTGATCTGGAGGTGACATCATGAAAACCATGACACGCAAGGCCTACGCGGAGATGTTCGGCCCCACCACCGGCGACCGGGTGCGGCTGGCCGACACCGATCTGTGGATCGAAGTTGAAGCGGATCACACCGTATACGGCGATGAAGTCAAGTTCGGCGGGGGCAAGGTGATCCGTGACGGCATGGGCCAGAGCCAGGCCGCTTGCGCCGACACCGTGGACGTGGTTATCACCAACGCCCTGATTCTCGATCACTGGGGCATTGTCAAGGCGGACATCGGCATCAAGGACGGCCGCATCAGCGGCATCGGCAAGGCCGGCAACCCGGATGTCCAGCCGGGCGTTACCATCGTCATCGGTCCGGGTACCGAAGCCATCGCCGGCGAGCACACGATTGTCACCGCCGGCGGCATCGACAGCCACATCCACTTCATCTGCCCCCAGCAGGTCGAAGAAGCCTTGACCAGCGGCATCACCACCATGCTTGGGGGCGGTACCGGACCGGCCACCGGCACCAACGCCACCACCTGCACCCCGGGTATCTGGAACATCCACCGCATGCTCCAGGCCGCCGACCCCATGCCCATGAACCTGGGGTTTCTGGGAAAAGGCAACGCCAGCCTGCCGATCGCCCTGGAAGAACAGGTCCGTGCCGGTGCCATGGGCCTTAAGCTGCACGAGGACTGGGGCACCACGCCGGCGGCCATCGACAACTGCCTTGATGTTGCCGATCGCATGGATGTGCAGGTGGCCATCCATACCGACACGCTCAACGAATCCGGTTTCGTGGAACATACCCTGGCGGCGTTCAAGGATCGCACCATCCACACCTATCATACCGAAGGAGCCGGTGGCGGCCATGCGCCGGATATCATCCGCGCCTGCGGGCTGGGCAATGTCCTGCCTTCTTCCACCAATCCGACGCGGCCATACACCGTCAACACCGTGGACGAGCATCTGGACATGCTCATGGTCTGCCACCACCTGGACCCGCGCATCGCCGAGGACGTGGCCTTTGCCGAATCCCGGATCCGGCGCGAGACCATTGCCGCCGAGGATATTCTTCACGACCTGGGCGCGTTTTCCATGATTGCGTCGGATTCCCAGGCCATGGGACGTGTCGGCGAAGTCATCGTCCGTACCTGGCAAACGGCCCATAAGATGAAGGTTCAACGGGGAAGCCTGTCCGAAGACACAAAGGATTGCGACAACTACCGGGCACGGCGCTTTGTGGCCAAATACACCATCAATCCGGCCATCGCCCACGGGATTGCCCATGAGGTGGGATCCGTTGAAGTTGGTAAACTGGCCGATCTGGTACTCTGGAAACCGGCGATGTTCGGAGTCAAACCGAGCCTGGTCATCAAGGGCGGCATGATCGCCGCCGCGCCCATGGGGGATCCCAATGCGTCGATCCCCTCGCCCCAGCCGGTGCACTACCGCCCCATGTTCGGGGCCTTCGGCAAGGCCGCCAAGGCCACCAGTATGCTGTTTGTATCCCAGGCGGCGGCAGCGGCGGGGGTGCCGGGCAGCCTGGATCTGGGATCGCTGATCGGCGTGGTCAAGAACTGCCGATCGATCGGCAAGACAGACATGCACCTGAACGATTATATGCCCGTGATCGAAGTCGATCCGCAGACCTACCAAGTGCGGGCTGACGGCCAGCTACTGACTTGCCAGCCGGCGACGGTGCTTCCCATGGCGCAGCGCTATTTTCTGTTTTGATGGGTCGTAAGGGCACGGCGCGCCGTGCCCCTACCCCTAACAACGAACGAATGAGAAGAAAGACCATGCCCATGATCCACCTGACCCATAAACTGGAAAACTGTCAACCGGCGCTCACAACCCTGACCCTGCCCTGGGAGCAGCGCATCCGCAGTCGCCTGCGCGTGGTTCTGGACAGTGGGGATGAAGCCGTATTGTTTCTGGAGCGAGGCACGGTACTGGGTGACGGCGACCTTCTGACCAGTGAAGACGGCACCGTGGTCCGGGTGATCGCCGCCGATGAAAAACTCTCCAGCGTGACGAGCAACGATCCACTGAAGATGGCAAAGGCTTGTTACCACCTTGGCAACCGGCATACCCCTCTGGAAATCGCCGAGGGACACGTGCGCTACCTTCATGATCCGGTGCTGGACGACATGATAAGGGGGTTGGGGCTGGACGTAAGCATCGAGCAGGCACCGTTTCAACCGGAAGCCGGAGCCTATGGCGGGCATCATCACCATGGCTGATCACACGTCTCATCTTCTGCGGCTGATGCACCTGGTGAGTCCCAGCCTGCCCACTGGAGCCTTTGCCTATTCTCAGGGACTCGAATGGGCCGTTGAAGCGGGATGGGTGGAAAGCGCTATGGACCTACAAGCGTGGCTGGCGGACCTGCTTGAGACCAATCTGTCCCGGGTCGACATCCCGTTGCTGGCGCGCCTGATGGAGGCGTTCGAAAAGCAAAGCGAAGCGGACCTGACCCACTGGACCGATCTTCTGCTGGCCCTGAGAGAAACCGATGAACTGCGCCTTGAAGAAAAGAGCCGGGGCCGGGCCATGGTCAGTCTGCTGCAAGGACTTGCGGTTCCCATGCAGACCATTGAACAGCAAATCGTTGGAACCAGTCAGTTGGCCGGATTTGCCATGGCGGCAACCCATTTCCGGATTCCGACCGATCAGGCGGTGGCCGGCTATGTCTGGTCCTGGCTGGAAAACCAGGTACTGGCCGGGATTAAAATTATTCCCCTGGGTCAAACCGAGGGGCACCGCATCCTTTTGCACCTGGATGCCACGGTATTGAAAGCGGTTGCAGACGGGCTTAATTTAAGGGACAATGAGATCGGTGCCTCAAGCCCGGCCCTTGCCATTGCCAGCAGCCGCCATGAAACGCAATATACAAGACTCTACCGGTCTTGAGCGAGGAGCCTATGACAGCAACAGCCCCCCCATCTCCCCTTCGCGTCGGCATTGGCGGTCCGGTCGGATCAGGTAAAACCGCCCTGCTTCTACAGCTCTGCCTGGCCATGCGCGAGCGCTACGATATCGCCGTGGTCACCAACGACATCTACACCCGTGAAGACGCCGAATTTCTGATCCGCCACCAGGCCCTGCCCGCACAGCGTATTGTGGGCGTGGAAACCGGCGGGTGTCCGCATACGGCGATCCGTGAGGACGCGTCCATGAACCTGGCCGCCGTTGCCGATCTGTGCCAGTGTTTTCCAGGTCTTGACTGCGTGTTCGTGGAAAGCGGCGGAGACAATCTGAGCGCCACGTTCAGCCCGGAACTGGCCGACCTGTTCATCTACGTTATCGACGTGTCGGCGGGCGACAAAATTCCCCGCAAAGGCGGCCCCGGTATTACCCGCTCGGACCTTCTGGTGATCAATAAAATCGATCTGGCACCCATGGTTGGCGCTTCGCTCAGCGTGATGGAGTCCGACAGCCGCATGATGCGCGGTGAGAAGCCTTTTATTTTTACCAACATGAAAACCGGGCAGGGTGTAGACGACATCGTTGCCTTTATCATGACCCAGGGGATGCTGAAACCGGAATAAATACCAATTTGGCAGGCAATGGAAATAAATACAGGGAGGAAACGGTCTGATGGAAACATTTTCAACATACGACCCGGAGGATTTCTACGATGAATTGATCGATGCGCAGGGCCAGCCCAGGCCCGGCGCCCAGCTTCTGGTAGACAAAATTGAATCCTTACCCAATGGCGATTTAGCCCTGCGCCAGAAGGCGGCCGAGGCGTTGCTGCTCAAAATGGGCATCACGTTCAATGTCTATGGCCGTGAAGAAGGCACCGAGAAAATCTGGCCCTTTGACATCATCCCACGCATCGTATCGGCCGATGACTGGCAGCAGATCGAAAACGGGCTCAAGCAGCGCATCTTCGCCCTCAACGAATTTCTTCAGGACATCTACAATACAAAGAAGATCATCAAGGGTAAAATCATTCCCGAAGATCTGATCTTCTCCAGCCGGACCTACCGCAAGGCCTGCGAGGGATTCACCCCGCCCCGCGGTATCTGGTGCCATGTGACCGGCACCGATCTGGTACGCGACAGTGACGGTTGCTTCTACGTGCTGGAAGACAACCTGCGCTGTCCGTCGGGCGTTTCCTATGTACTCGAAAACCGTCAGGTGCTCAAGCGTACCTTTCCGCAAGTGTTTGAGGCCAGCCGCGTCCGTCCGGTAGATGATTACCCCTTCAAGCTGCTCGAGATGCTGAGCTACCTGGCGCCGGACCATATTGTTTCGCCCACCATCGGCGTGCTGACGCCCGGCATCTACAACAGCGCCTACTTCGAGCACTCGTTTCTATCTCAGCAGATGGGTATAGAGTTAGTGGAAGGCCAGGACCTTGTGGTGGACAACGGCTGCGTACACATGCTTACCACCAAGGGGCTCAAACGGGTGGATGTGCTCTACCGGCGCATCGACGACGACTTTATCGATCCGGAGGTCTTCAGGCCGGACTCCCTTTTAGGCGTCAAAGGACTGATTGGGGCCTATAAAAAAGGCTGTCTGGCATTGGCCAACGCCCCGGGCACAGGCATTGCCGATGACAAGGTGATTTACGCCTATGTGCCGGAGATCATCAAATACTACACCGGCGAGGAACCGATCCTGCCCAACGTGCCCACGTATATCTGCCGTAATGACGACGACAGGAAGTATGTACTCGAGCACCTTGACGAATTGGTGGTCAAGGCGGCCAATGAATCCGGTGGTTACGGCATGCTGGTGGGACCCCACGCCACGGCCAAGGAACGCGCCGATTTTGCCGAAAAGATCAAGGCCGAGCCGCGCAACTACATGGCCCAGCCCACCATTTCGCTTTCCCGGGTGCCGACCATCGTGGGTGACCGCATCGAGGGCCGCCACGTGGATCTTCGGCCTTACGTGCTCTACGGCAAGGACATCTACGTGCAGCCCGGCGGGTTGACCCGCGTGGCCCTGCCCAAGGGGTCACTGGTGGTCAACTCTAGCCAGGGTGGGGGAAGCAAGGACACGTGGGTGCTGTAACCGAAATGTCAAATGACAAAACCCGAACGTCAAATGAAGGATCGGATCGATCTTAAAAAACGACAGAATACCTTCAATTGACATTTTGAATTGGACATTTGACATTTCCCCGGATGGCCAATCCCGGGGACATCTTATACATAAAGCGATTCATTTTCTCTTCGATGCAGAGAAAATGAAAGGAGGTAGGGGACAATGCTCAGCCGTGTTGCCAATTCAATCTACTGGATGTGTCGATATATCGAACGGGCCGAAAATGTGGCCCGCTTCATCAGTGTCAACCTCAACCTTTTTCTGGACATCCCATCGGAAAAGGGCAAGCACTGGGAACCGGTTGTCATGACAACCGGCGACCAAGCGCTGTTTGAAAAGAACTACCCGGATTACGATAAGGAACAGGTAATTCGTTTTCTCACATTTGACCGCAGTTATCCCAATGCCATCCTCACCTGCCTGGCAGTGGCTCGTGAAAACGCACGCACCATCCGGGAAATTATCTCATCTGAAATGTGGGAGCACTTGAACAACTTCTATTTGGAACTGGCCGACAAGGGCAGCCCGGACTTTGCCCTTACCGACCCCCACCGCTTTTTCAAAATCATCCAGATGCGCAGCCATCTGTTCACCGGCCTGATGGACTGCACCATGAGCCACGGCGAGGCCTGGAATTTCGCCCGCATCGGCATGATGCTCGAACGGGCCGATAAAACATCGCGTATCCTGGATGTGAAGTACTTCATGCTGTTGCCCAATGCCGACATGGTCAACACCCCCTTTGACAACATCCAATGGAGCGCCGTGCTTAAATCCGCCAGCGCCCTGGAAATGTTTCGCAAACAGTACCATCAGGTTACCCCGCGCAACGTGGCCGAATTTCTGATCTTCGATGATGCGTTTCCGCGATCGATCAGCCACTGTGTCAGCAAAGCCAAAACCTGCCTTGGGCGTATCAACGGATCATCTTCCAGCCTGCCGCACAATGCCGCCGAAAAACAGTTGGGCCGCCTCGAGGCAGACCTGACGTATACCGACATCGACGAGGTCATCGATCAGGGCATGCACGAATACCTGGACATCCTGCAGACCTACCTGAACCGGGTGGATTTGGCCATCGGCACCACGTTTTTCAATATCCAGCATACAGCTGAAGCGTTGGATAGCCAGCAACAGCAGAGCAATGGTTGACGGGGTTACTCTCAATGGAGAATTGAAATTAAGTAGAACACCGGTGGCCGCACTGGCGCCACCGTTTTTATAACGCACAGAAAGGAATGACACTTGGGAATCCATGTTGCCCTGAATCATAAGACCACTTACCGTTATGACCATCGGGTCACCCTCAGTCCCCAGATCGTACGCCTTAAACCGGCGCCCCATTGCCGGACACCGATTTTAAGCTATTCCATGACGGTAACGCCCAAGGACCACTTCATCAACTGGCAGCAGGACCCGTTCAGTAACTACTTGGGCCGCCTGGTATTCCATAAGCCGACCACCGAGTTCATCGTCGACATCGACCTCGTGGCCGAAATGATCATCATCAATCCCTTTGACTTTTTCCTCGAGCCCAAGTCCGAAGAATTTCCTTTCTCGTACGAAAGCAACCTCAAGGTGGATCTGGCCCTCTATCTCAAGCCGTCTCCGGCCGGCAAAAAGCTCTCCGCCTATATGGACAGCATCGCGATCGCAAGCCACAGCACATCATCGACTTTCTGGTGGCCCTGAACCAGCGTCTGAACCAGGATGTCAGCTATCTGATCCGCATGGAACCTAATGTGCAAAGCCCCGAGGAAACCCTCACCCTGGGCAGCGGGTCCTGCCGCGACTCGGCTTGGCTGCTGGTCAACATTCTGCGCACACTGGGACTGGCCGCGCGCTTCGTGTCCGGGTACCTGATCCAACTGGCGCCGGACGTCAAATCCCTGGACGGCCCGTCCGGTCCGGAAGCCGACTTCACCGATCTGCACGCCTGGACCGAGGTGTACCTGCCCGGCGCCGGCTGGGTGGGCATGGACCCCACCTCGGGACTGTTTGCCGGTGAGGGGCATCTTCCCCTGGCCTGCTCCCCCGAACCCCAGAGCGCGGCGCCCATCACCGGCGCGGTGGACAAATGCGAAGTGGCGTTCGGTCACACCATGAGCGTGACGCGCATTCGTGAGGAACCACGCTCCACCCGCCCCTACCCCGAACCCGTGTGGGAGGCCATCCAGGCCATGGGCGATCGCGTTGACGCGGCCCTTGCGGCATCGGACGTGCGCCTGACCATGGGCGGGGAACCCACCTTTGTCTCCATTGATGACATGGACGGTGAGCAGTGGAATACGGGAGCGTTGGGCGAAGACAAGCGCATCCTCTCCGAGCGGTTGATCAAGGCCCTGCGCGACAAATGGGCGCCTGGCGGCCTGATGCACTACGGTCAGGGAAAATGGTATCCAGGCGAATCCCTGCCGCGCTGGGCCCTGGGCTGCTACTGGCGCACGGACGGCAAACCGGTCTGGCAGGATGATCGCTGGATCGCCGATACATCCACGGATTATGGTCACGGGCCGGCCGAGGCCAAACAATTTATCGATGCGCTGGCTGACCGTCTGGGGGTCAGCCGACAATACGTCCGTGAAGGCTATGAGGATATTTTTTATTACCTGTACAAGGAACAGCGCCTCCCGGCCAACGTCAGCCCCACGGATTCTCGGCTTGAGGACGCCGAAGAACGCGCACGGCTGACAGCCACCTTCCAGCGGGGACTGGGTGAAGTGGTGGGGTATGTGCTGCCCCTGCAGTATGGATCATGGAAAAGCGGGCCATGGCCGCTGCGCGGCGAGCACATGTTCCTGCTGCCGGGCGATTCTCCGGCCGGCTTGCGCCTGCCGCTGGAGTCTTTGCCCTGGGTCGCCGAAAAAGACCTGCCCCTGGACCCGCCCCTGGATCCCATGGCCGACCGCGGCCCCTTACCCGAGTTGCACGACGGCCAGCAGTTCCTCAAAGGCGCCGACATGGAAGGCGCCGGGCAAGGCGTCCGCACCCAACCCAAACCGTTTGACGACCCTCAGCTCGTAGAGGGAGAATCCGCGGCCTGGGTGGTGCGCACGGCCCTGTGTATACAGCCCCGGGACGGACGGCTGTATGTGTTCATGCCGCCCATCACCAAACTGGAAGGCTACCTGGAGCTGATCGCCGCCATCGAGGCCACGGCTGCCGAAACCGACCTGCCGGTGGTCATCGAAGGCTACACCCCGCCATCCGATCCGCGCCTCAAATGCCTTAAAATCACGCCCGATCCCGGCGTGATCGAGGTTAACATCCAGCCCATGCACAACTGGCGCGAGCTGGTGGAAGGCACCACAACCTTGTATGAAACCGCCCGCACCTGCCGCCTGGCCACCGAAAAATTCATGCTCGACGGCCGCCACACCGGCACCGGCGGCGGCAACCACATTGTCATCGGCGGTGCCACGCCGGCCGACAGCCCGTTTTTGAGGCGGCCGGACCTGTTGCGCAGCCTGATCACCTTCTGGAATAACCACCCCTCGCTGTCGTTTCTTTTCTCCGGACTTTTCATCGGCCCCACCAGTCAGCAGCCACGCATGGACGAAGCCCGTCATGACAGTCTCTACGAGCTCGAGATCGCCTTTGCCGAAATGGACCGCCAGACCGCCGGCGACCAGCCCTGCCCGCCCTGGCTGGTGGACCGCCTGCTGCGCCATCTCCTAGTGGACGTGTCCGGCAATACCCACCGGGCCGAGTTCTGCATCGACAAGCTTTATTCACCGGACAGCAGCGCCGGCCGGTTGGGCCTTCTGGAATTCCGCGCCTTCGAGATGCCGCCCCATGCCCGGATGAGCCTGGCCCAGCAGTTGCTTCTGCGCGCCGCGGTGGCCTGGTTCTGGAAAACGCCTTTTCGCCAGCGCCTGATGCGCTGGGGCACCCGACTGCACGATCGCTTCATGCTGCCGGAAATGGTCCGCCAGGATTTCATGGACGTGCTCGAATCCTTCAAGCAGGCCGGTTTTCCGCTGAGCATGGATTTTTTCCATCCCCATTTTGAATTCCGCTTCCCCATTTACGGCCGTGTGGTCTACCAGGGCATGGAAATGGAACTGCGCCAGGCCCTGGAACCCTGGCATGTTCTGGGTGAGGAAGCCGGCGGGGGTGGCACCGCCCGTTATGTGGATTCGTCCGTGGAACGGCTGCAGGTCATGGTCACAGGCATGATCGAGGACCGCCACATTGTGGTCTGCAATGGCCGTCGGGTGCCTTTGCAGCCCACCGGTGTAGATGGGGTATTTGCCGCCGGTATCCGCTACCGGGCCTGGCAGCCGCCCTCCTGTCTGCACCCCACCATCGGCGTGCACACGCCTCTTAGGATTGATCTGTTCGACACCTGGTCGGGCCGCGCCGTAGGGGGCTGCGCCTATCATGTGGGTCATCCGGGTGGACGGAACCATGAGACCTTTCCGGTCAACAGCTGGGAAGCCGAGGGCAGGCGCCATGCCCGATTCACTCCCGGCGGACATACGCCGGGCGCTCAGGTGACGATTCCTGCACTGGAATCCAACGCCGACTTTCCCTATACGCTTGATTTGCGCCGTTAGAAAGGGTACATCCAATGCCATGATTGAACCCGATAATACCGGCCCGGCGTCCCTGTTCGACCCCATGTGTTTTCCCGGTGACACTCTTTGTGAAGCGTTCACGCCGGATGGAATGCCCCGCGAGCACTGGCAGCCGCTCATGCAGGCCTTTGATGCCATTGCCCCGTCGGTGCTGGCCCAGCGCCAGGATCGGGTCAGGCGGATGCGCCATGAGGACGGCGCCACCTTCAACCCCTTTGACTCGTCCGGTGGCCGGGGAACGCCCTGGGCGCTGGACATGATTCCCCTGCCCATCACTGCCGATGAATGGGCTGGAATTGAAGCCGGATTGATTCAGCGGGCCGGGTTGATGGAGCGGATTCTGGCCGATGTGTACGGCCCTCAAAATTTTCTCCACCAGGGCGCGCTGCCTGCCGAACTGATTTATGCCAATCCCCATTTCCTGCGTCCCTGTCATGGGGTGGTACCGGTGGGTAATCGTCACCTGACCATCTATGCCGTTGACCTTTACCGCGGCGTCGATGGACGCTTCCGGGTACTTCGCGACTGGGCCGGCAACCCGGCCGGCCTGGGGTATGCGCTGGAAAACCGCATCGTTGTTTCTCGTGTATTTTCAGATCTTTACCATCTGACCCAGATCCGTCGCCTGGCACCTTTTTTCCACACCCTGCACACCAGCATGGCCCAGCGCGTGGCTGGGCGAGGTCAGGATCCGGGCCTTGTTCTGCTTTCTCCCGGTCCGGACAGCCGGATCTATTTTGAACATGCGCTGCTCTCCCGCTATCTGGGCTATCCCCTGGTGGAAGGACAGGATCTGACTGTGCGCAACGGTGAGGTGTTTCTCAAAAAACTGGCCGGGCTGGAACCGGTCGACACCATTTTGCGCCACATCCCTGAAGAAAACAGTGACCCCTTTGCCCTGCGCCTGAACAACGGCAACGGCGTGGCCGGACTGATCCAGGCCTGCCGCGAAAAACATGTCGATGTGGTCAATCCCATCGGCAGCGGTTTCGTGGACACGCCGGTGCTGTCCGTGTTTCTGCCTGCCCTGTGCCGCCAGCTGATGGGTGCCGACCTGATACTGGAAAGTCATCCGGTCTGGTGGTGCGGCGATGCCGGTGCGCGCGCCTATGCGCTGGCCAATCTCAAACAGCTTGAGATCAAATGGGCCATGGAGCGTTGTGGCACCCCCGCACCGGAGCCTTCCCCAAACGTTGATCTGGCGGCCCGGATCAACGCCGCGCCGCATGCGATGATGGCCAGTGCTCCCGTGCAGACGGCAACCGTACCGGCCTGGAATCCGGACAGCGTCGGACCGCGCTATACGCTTCTAAGGGTGTTTGCCTGCGCCACCACTGATGGATTTTCCGTCATGCCCGGCGGGCTTGCCATCTGCGCCGCGGACATGCCGACGCTGCTTGGCGATTCACCCGAAAATCAGCAGAGCAAGGACATCTGGGTTTATTCCGACCGACCGGTAACCGCGTTCAGCATGATCAGCAGCCTGAAGACCGTATCGGAGTTCACCCGCGGCAGCGACCTGCCCAGCCGCGTGGCCGACCACCTGCTGTGGCTGGGCCGCTACCTGGAACGGGCCGAGGGATTGACCCGCCTGTTGCGGTCGGTCTTTCGCCGCCTTTCCGGTGAAACGCGTCTGGTCGATATCCCCGAGTTTCCTTTTCTGATCAGCCTGCTGCGCTCGGAAAACACCATTCCCAAAATGTCCGACAACAGCGATACCATTCCGCGCTATCGGGAATTAAAGCGCCAATTGAACACGGCCCTTTACGACGTGGATCGCCCTCAAAGCGTGGTGACCATCCTCAAGCGGGTTCAGGGCGCGGCCCGTAATGTGCGGGATCGGCTCTCCCTGGATTCGTGGCGGGTAATCAATCGACTGGACGATTTCGGCAATATGGCCTTATCCGATCCGCTGGATATTCTGGAAGACACCCTGTTCACCTTGAGCGCCTTTTCCGGTCTGGCCATGGAAAGTATGACCCGCGGCCTGGGCTGGCGCTTTATGGACATGGGCCGTCGTCTGGAACGGGCTATCAACCAGGCCCAGCTGATCCGCCTGGGCTTGCCGCGGGTGTGTGCAGATTCACGCAGCGCCCTGGAATCCCTGTTGGAAATCTCCGACAGCATCATGACCTATCGGGCACGCTACCGGACGGCGTTTCAACTGGCGCCGGTGATGGATCTTCTGGTACTGGACGAAACCAATCCCAAGTCCCTGGCCTTTCAGTGCAGCCAGATTGCCACGCATGTGGAAAAGCTGCCCCGCCGGGACCAACGCCGCTTTGCTACCGCCGAGGAGCGCCTGGCCCTGAAAATGCTCACTGCCGTACGCCTGCTGGACCTGTCCGGACTGGACTGCCAGAAATACGGCGATCGTCATGCCGCCCTGGAGGGCTTTCTCATCACCATGGAGGAACGCCTGACTGAATTCGCTCAGCAGGTCAGCGCCCATTACCTGACACGGGTGCCGACCACCCCTCATTTCTCAGCGCTGCATGGTGAATCAAGCCCATGAAATACCGAATCGTCCACAAGACCGCCTACAAGTATTCCGAACCGGCTTCCCTGTCGCAGAACGAGCTAATTCTTGAGCCCCGGGACACCGCTTTTCAGCGGGTGGGTCAAGCCCATCTGTCGATCCTGCCCGAACCTCAGTATTCAAGCAGCCGGATTGATTTTTTCGGCAACCGGGTCCAGGTATTCATGGTCCAGCATCCCCATACCGAACTGACCATGACCGCCACCAGCCAGGTGGAAACGATTTCGCCTGGCGATCCCGCGCCCCAACAGACCTTGCCCTGGGAAAATACGGTCCAGACGCTTTGCGGCCATTCCCAGGTTGAGGCGCTCGATGCGTTTCAGTTCGTGTTCGCCAGCCCGATGATCACCATTGGCCCCAGGATGCGCGATTACGCCCTGCTGTCCTTCCCGCCGGGGCGTCCGGTGCTCGAAGGCGCTGTGGATCTGATGGGACGTATTTTCAATGAGTTCGCTTACGACAAATCCGCCACCACGGTGGACACCCCCGTGGAACAGGTGCTGGAAGAACGCAAAGGGGTGTGCCAGGATTTCGCCCATCTGGCCATCAGTTGCCTGCGCAGCCTGGGGCTTGCCGCACGCTATGTGAGCGGCTACCTGGAAACTCTGCCGCCGCCGGGAAAACCCAAACTGGTTGGCGCCGATGCCTCCCACGCATGGCTATCCATTTATGTCCCCGGCACCGGCTGGATGGACCTTGACCCCACCAACAACCAGATTCCCGGCGAGCGCCACATCACCCTGGCCTGGGGACGCGATTACGGAGATGTGACACCGGTCAAGGGCGTGGTCATGGGCGGCGGCATGCACACGCTTTCGGTGATGGTGGATGTAGCGGCGCAGGAATAGGAAAAAGGATCAACGAATGAACTACTGGCTGATGAAATCGGAACCAACGGCGTTCAGCATCGATGATTTGAAAAATGCACCCGATCAGACCGATCACTGGGACGGTGTGCGCAATTACCAGGCGCGTAACATGATGCGCGATGCGATGAAAAAAGGCGACCAGGTGTTTTTCTACCATTCCAACTGTAAGGTACCGGGTATTGTGGGGCTGATGAAAATCTTACGCGAAGGTTATCCGGATCACACCGCCTTTGATCCCAAGGCAAAGTATTTCGACGAGAAGAGTGACCCGTCCAATCCGCGCTGGTACATGGTCGATGTGAAATATATCCGCCACACCAAACGCATTATCCCCCTTTCCGAGATCAAAGAACATGCGGTACTTAAGGACATGCCCCTGGTGCGCAAAGGCAATCGGCTCTCGATTATGCCTGTCAGCGCTGACGAATGGCGATTTATTCTGTCATTGGAGAAAAATCTGGATAAGTAGTAACTTCTCGTCGTCATTCTCGGAATCGTTGTCGTAGTCGATATAGAATACGCGTCCCTTTCAGACCGGATGTTTTTCTCTCTCGATTACGACCACGACAACGATTCCGATTGATATACGGTTTCTCAACCCACCGGATAAAGCCCCCTCACCTGGGCATGCAACCGTGCCAGGCCAAGCAGCGTATTGATGTTGGTTGTATCGATCCCCGCATGTCGCCCGATTTCCTGAACCGAGGTAACCAGGGCATCCAGTTCCACGCTACGACCGGCCTCCACATCCTGGAGCATGGAGGTTTTGAAAGCGCCAAGCTTGCGGGTCACGGCATTGCGTTCCTCTCCGCTCTGCTCAATCGGACAGCCAAATACAGCACCGATCTGTGCCGCTTCAGCCATGATGTTCAGGCAAAAGCGGTTGACCAGCGGATCATCCAGAATTTTATCGCAGGTCGCGCCGGTGATGCCCGACACCGGATTCATGGTCATGTTGCCCAACAGCTTGAACCAGATTTCGCGCTGAATGCTATCGGTGATATCAATCTCCATGCCGGCATCGCCAAGCAGTTTGGCCAGTTCCGGTAGCGGATTGGCAGTCGTGCCGTCCGGCTTACCGATGATGATCTTTTTCCCGAATCCGTGGCGGGCAAACCCGGGCTCATTAAGGGAAAAACTGCCATGCACCACCCCGCCGACCACCTGGCTGGAGGGGATGGCGCTGGCCACACTGCCGGTGGGATCAACGGATTTAAGTTGGAGCCCCTCACAGCTTTTTCCAAATCCATCGAAAAACCACCACGGAACGCCGTTCATGGCCGTTAAAACAGTGGTCTGGGGGCCGATCAGGGCCGAAATGCCCTCGGCCACGGCCGGCAGAGCCTGGGCCTTGACGGCAACGATCACCAGATCCTGAACGCCCAAATCCGCTGGATTATCGCTGGCTGTGATGGACTGGGTGATGGTCTCGCCGTCCATTTTAAGCCGCAACCCGTTGTTTTTTATTGCTTCAAGCGTGGCCCCGCGTGCCACGGCACACACCTCGCAACCGCTGCGCGCGAGCAATGCGCCCATAAATCCGCCGACCGCGCCAACACCGTAGATACAAATCTTTTTCATGGTCAATCCTCTCTAACTGATGAATTCTATATATAAATGAAAAC
>Ga0272444_10001758_pt1 | contig 20516 bp, 19 predicted proteins | sample SSMForm13_FD_201033 | JGI IMG/M metagenome (GOLD analysis project Ga0272444, IMG submission 201033) | Marine sediment archaeal communities from Little Sippewissett salt marsh, Falmouth, MA, United States - SSM-Form-13 | ecosystem: Environmental > Aquatic > Marine > Wetlands > Sediment ... | reverse complement strand
TGATTGACAAGATCTATCACTGCAAGTTGAGAAGCGCCGGCAAAAACAAGGCATGACATCCCAAGCGCTTCGATAGGAGTAAATCCTGCGTTAATAGATGCCAACCCCGTTATCAGTGAGAAGGGGACAACACCAACAAGCAAAGGAATGACAGATTTAACGCCACATAAAAATGCTTTTTGCTGTGTGACCATGCATGTCCTTAATCATATCAATCATAGACTTGACTTCGCGGAAAGTTCGCTGGTTTTGCTACCCACCCGCCATCTCAGCTGAATAATTGCGACCCCGACAAGAGAGACTATTCCTCCCAATCCCTGGATGAGTGTCAAATCATCACCCATCAAAAAAACACCCGCCAAAACACCTATCACCGGGACCAGCAAGTTGAATGGCACAACTTTGGTCACATCATATTTACCGACCAGATAATACCAAAGACCGTATCCGACAATGGACGCCATCAGTACGATGTAAGCTAACGCCCCCCAAGCAGGCAGACTGGCGCTTTTGACAGCTGCCAACTGGCCAGTTTCCAACAACATTGAGACCAAGAGTAATTGAACTGATGCGAACAAACCAACCCAGGCGTTGAGGGCAAAGATATTGATGGTTCCTATCATCTTGATAAGCGTATTACTAAAGCCCCAGGCGACAATCGCAAAGATAAAGATCGTCAAATGCAAAGGGCTTGAGGTGGTTTGCGGTTCGCCAAGTAGAATCAGCAGACCGACAAAAGCGACTGCCATACCACACATCTTTTTCAAACCGAAGCGTTCTTTCAGTAATATTCTGGCAAACAGAACCGAGAACGGAACGCCTAGCAGAATCAGGATTGAAGCAATGGAGACATCGACTCCTTTGAGACCAAAAAATATGCAACCGAAATGCACCCCGCCAAAGGCAAAAGAAAGAAAACCGATTGCGCGCATCTGTTCCCATGGCGGACGGACCCACCAGATCAGCAGCAGCGCAACGAGAAGAAAGCGTAATGCAGTCAGGAAGATCGGCGGGAATTCTGCCACACCGATCTTGATGACAGCAACATTCACGCCCCATATCATGGCAACAGAAATTGCACCTAACACATCATAAAATTTCATCGCCTGATTTCTAACTTAATGAATTGGGCTTGAAAATGATCGTTGTCCGCAGATTAATGAGTTAATGTAATTAACCTTGCAGTAATCTGATAACATCGGCCAAGGTATCCGGGGTCCCGACATTCCCGGGGAAAACAACATAGGCCCGTCCCGGAAACTTCGTTTCCTCACCCAGCCGCCAGACCGAGATCCCGGCGGCAACCTGACCCAGCACATAAGCGCACTTTACCCCCAGGGCATCGGTTGCCAAATCGCTGGAGGTAATCCCCCCCTTGGCGATCAGGAAGCGAGGAGTAACTGTCAGGTTTTTAACGATCTCAACCAGTGCTGTTGAGACCTGTTTGCCGATATTCAGATTTTCACTGGCACTGTCGCTTTTAACCAGATTTCGGCTGGTATAAACCATGATATCATCACCATTGAGGATCGCTTGCTGCACCTGGTTCTGGACCCGCTCGATCTCATCTGCACGGGTCTCCTGCTTGAGAAGTGAGTGCACTTGAACTTCAATATTTTTGAGACTGGCAATCTGTTTTGCGGCATCAATCTGCTGACTGGTTTTGCCGACATATGAACCGACCACAACCATCCCGCCGAAATTTCTGGCTGCCGCCGGAACGATCTCATCACGCGTCAAATGTGGACGGTTGGTTACCGCCCCACGGCTTTTGACAAAAGAGGCGCTTGAACGCACCAGAAAACGTTTTCCGGCTTCTTCTGCCTGCAACAGTCCCAGGACAAAAACCTCCATATCGCGATAATCAACGGCATTGACAATGATCTTCCTGCCACCCGTAACCTCTATCAACTTTTTGCTCACACGTTCCGGACCCCCCAGCCGCAAATCATCAATGCTGATACTCACAACATCCGCCATTGAGACCTTTCCACCGGTTTTTTCTTCAACGTAGGCGGGAAGAAACGAGTTGCGGTAACCGAAAACCGCGTCCTTGGCAAATTCCGTCTGCCCGGCCGGGGTCAACAGAGAGCCTTCCTGAACATAATGGATGTCGTTGGCGGTAAAGCGTCCCCCTTCAAAAAAAGCCGGTATCAGCAGATGCCCGTCAAATTTGAGCTCTGCCTCTTTGTCAAAAACGGCCTCCAAGGCATCCAGCTCTCCCGGGTAATGCCCCCGCAGGGTCGAATCGCTACGGCTGATCACGTCAAAATCGACCCCTGTGACCTGCGAGGCCAGGCACAGATTGTGGGCGATCTCCTGGTTGAGATCCCAGGCCTGTTGCGCTTCGAGGCTACGACTGTTTGTCAAAACATAAAACAGGCTGGCTTCACTGCGGAGGGCAGCTTTCAAATTTTCCACATCCCACCCGGTTAACACTTCAATTCCATGAACCGTCTGGGTTCCGGTCGGGTCATCGTCGAGAACGACAACCTTGCGGCGCGCCCGGGCAACCGCTGACTGGAGACGCTGGAACAGGTCATGTTCATCTGCCCTGTCCGGAAGGCTTGAAAATAATTGATCTTTGTCGATTTGCGGTAAAGAACACTGACTCATCGGGGTCTCCTAGAAAATTGTGAACAGGTCAGTCCTGGCGGGCAACCGGCAACTGCAACTGGCTCAAATGTTCGTAAACCTTGATCACGGCAGAATCGTCTTCACGACCATGACCTGCAGCGCTGGCTGCGGTAAATTGTTGCAATGCGGCACTGGCCACCGGCATCGATAAAGGCAATTCACGCCCGGTCGAATGAACAATCCCCAAGTCTTTGACAAAAATATCGACAGCGCTGTGTGGAGTATAGTCACCCTTGAGGATATGTGGCACACGATTCTCGAACATCCAGGAATTTCCGGCACTGTGAGTGATGACGTCATAAATCGCCTCCGGATCGAGATCCATACTTATCCCCAGAGCCATCGCTTCAGCTGCGGCAGCAATGTGGACGCCAGCCAACAACTGGTTAACCAGCTTCATGCTGGAACCGATTCCCGGCTTCTCTCCCAACTCGTAAACCTTTGCTGCGACCGCTTTTAGAACATCATCAGCTTGTGAAAAACAGGCCTTAGACCCGGACGCCATGACCGACAATTCGCCTTGTCTGGCTTTGACAGCACCACCACTGATCGGGGCATCAAGCAAGCCAAAGCCCAGTGCCGTTAATTGATCACCTAGGTTTCGAGCAAAGCTCGGCGCAACCGTCGCACATTGAATGATCAAACCACCTGCGACCAATGTTTCGGTAAGACCGTTTTCAGCAAAGATGACCTGTTCAACCTGTTGCGCGTTAACAACCACGATCAGAACAATGTCGGCCTCACTGGCAACTTCAGCGGGGCTCTCGAGCGTTCGTCCTCCGCCTGCATTCAGCTTTTCCACGGCAGCAGCATTGACATCGAAACCGACGACATCAAATCCGGCGTCAACCAGAGCCAGAGCAGACCCTAACCCCATTGAGCCAAGTCCGACAACGCCAACAATATTTTTTTTGTTTTGTTTTTCTGTCATTTAAATCTCCACTTTCTAAATTAGGCAGAAACTTCCCGGTTGGTTTTCAGGTCCTGCAATGCTGCATCGCGTAACATCAGCACATCGGACGCCGAGATGACAAAATCATAGCCACGTTCCAGCATTGCACTGGCCGAATCGCACGCTCGCGGTAAACCACCGAGAGCCTTCTGACTGTGCTTGATAATATCTTCTGCTTTGGCCAGGGCTTCAATAAAGACCGGATTATCGTAATCACCAATTTTGCCACAATCGCCAGACAAATCATTGGTGCCGATGAACAGAACGTCGATGCCGTCAACCGCTATAATCTGTTCAAGATTGGCAACCGCCTCAAGGCTTTCGATCTGAGCGATCACGAGCAGTTCTTTAGCCTCATCTTCAAGGTATTTGGCATTGTCGAGCCCGTATGACGAAGCGCGGTTTAGAACACTTGCTGCACCGCGTTTACCTTTAGGAGGATAAAGGCACGCCCGGACAAGAGCCTCAGCCTCAGCAGCGTTGCTGAGCTCAGGAACCATGATGCCTTCAGGACCGGTATCCAGCGCCCGTTTAATCTCAACCGGATCATTCCATGGCACCCGAATGATTGGGCTGGTCGGGGAGGCACTCATCGCCTGCATTAAAGTCGTGGCGCATAGATAGTCGACTGGCCCATGCTCAAGGTCAATCACCGCGCCGTCGTAGCCAACCAGGGCCATGATTTCAGCAACGATCGGGCTGGCAGTATGCAACCAGCAAACAAGCACCTTTTGTTGGTTAAGCAGCCTTTTTTTTAACTGATTTTCTCTATACACCCTGAATTCTCCTTAATTGAACAGCTAAAGTAAGTCGCGTTGGGCCAGGTTTTTCATCAGTTGCCCCGTACCAAAAGACCAGGGAGCTGTGGCAACTGTGGTATTGACGCGATTAACCAGCGATCCCAGCCTAGCTGTCGAGATGGTCACCACGTCACCAACTTTGTGGGTGAATCCCATACCAGGAGTGTCACGGTCATAGGTTGGTGCAAACAGGGTCCCGGTGAACAAAACCAGGCCATCAGGGTACTGATGATTGCGACTGATCGTCTGTTTGACCAGGTCAACAGGGTCGCGACTGATTTTCGTCATTGAGCTTCCATCACTCAGAACAAAACCGTCGTCGCCTTCAACTTTAAGAGACAGCTCAAGCTGACGCACATCGTCAAGAGTAAATTTGTCGTCTAAAAGACGAATAAATGGTCCCAACGCCGTTGAAGCATTATTGTCTTTGGCCCGACCCAGCAACAGGGCGCTGCGGCCTTCAAAATCACGCAGATTGACATCATTCCCCAGCGTCACCCCAATAATATTTCCATTCGAGTCAACGACCAGCACGACTTCAGGCTCAGGATTGTTCCAGGTCGATTCTGGATGAATGCCGATTTCAGCACCTATCCCGACAGCCGACATTGGCTGAGATTTGGTGAAAACCTCGGCATAGGGGCCAATGCCCACTTCCAGGTATTGCGACCAGATGCCCCGCTCTATAAGAATCTGCTTCAGCTTCTCTGCGTCAGGGGAACCGGGAACAACGGAAGCCAGGTCTCCACCGATTTCGTCCTTGATTGTTCTTCTAATTCCCTCAGCAGCTTTTGGATCACCCTGGGCCTTTTCTTCAATAACCCGCTCCAGCATGCTGACAACAAAAGTGACCCCGCAAGCTTTGATCGCTTGCAGATCAATCGGTGCAAGGAAATAAGCAATATCATCCCGCCGCTGCCCTGCAACGCTGTTAGCTAGAATTGCATCGACATTACCCACTAATTTGCCAGAAATATTGGGTAAATCAGAGAGCAATGCTTTATTTTCCAGAAGTTCAGACACGGTGGCTGCATAATTGGAAATATCAAAGACCTGCTTTTCGCGGATAGTGACAACAGCAGGCCCGGCAGGCGCACCAGGAAGCCAGATACGACCAATCAGACAGGCAGTATCGGCATCATCCGGAAGAATACGTGCAGGATTTAATTCTATCGGCATGTTTCACCCCCTTAAAAGGAACATTCTTTTTCACAATTTCAATCATTACAAAGTTGAATCACTCTACATCCGCAACACACTGATGATGCTGCACGCCAAGACCCTCAATTCCCAGACATAATTGGTCGCCAACCTTCAGATAACGCGGTGGATCAAAGCCTAGCCCAACCCCAGGTGGAGTCCCCGTTGAGATCAAATCTCCCGGTTGTAAGGTCATAAACTGGCTTAAATAGCTGACAATCTCAGCAACGCTGAAAATCATTCGGGATGTCGAGCTGTCTTGATAACGAGTTCCATTGACTTCAAGCCAGATCGACAAATCCTGTGGGTCGGATAACTCATCTGTGGTAACCACCCATGGGCCAATAGGCCCAAACGTATCGCAAGATTTACCTTTGACCCATTGCCCAGTCCCTTCCAATTGAAAGGCACGTTCACTCAGGTCATTGACCAGACAATACCCCGCAACATGATTATTGGCCTCTTCAACTGAAACATACTTAGCTGCCTTGCCAATAACAATTCCAAGTTCAACTTCCCAGTCTGTTTTTTGGGAACCACGCGGAATAATGACATCATCATCTGGTCCACATATAGAACTGGTTGCTTTCATAAATAAAACAGGTTCATCAGGAATAGGCATATTTGATTCAGCGGCATGATCACTGTAGTTCAGGCCGATACAGAAAAAATTTCCAACGTTTGAAAGGCAGGGGCCAATACGCGGCCGTCCCTCAATTGCTGAAAGATGATCAGGGTTTATCCTGTGAATCCGTTCAAGAACGTCTAAATTCAAAGTCTGTGAAGAAATATCGTCAATAACCGGGGAAAGATCACGAATTGTCCCCGAAAAATCGAGCAATCCGGGTTTTTCAAAACCCCTTTCGCCATAACGTAATAACTTCATATACTCTGCTCCAGTACTTATAGACAGCAGAAGGAGCTTCCTTCTGCTGTCTCATTTTTGTGACTAAATAGCTTTGTTCGTCCGTTCGCCATTGACCAAACGCCAGAGATTCAAAGGATTACTGTTCTGCAATTGCTCAGGAAGAAGCTCCTCAGGGTAGTTTTGCAAGCAGATTGGACGCAGGAAGCGGAAGATTGCAGCTGAACCAACCGAGGTAAAACGGGCATCACTTGCGGCCGGGAAAGGGCCACCATGAACCATGGCGTGACAAACCTCGACGCCAGTTGGAAAACCATTGACCAAAAGACGCCCAACCCGCTGAGAGAGAAGATCGATCAAATTGTCGTATTCTGCCATTTCACCAGGGGCAGCATGGATGGTTCCCGTCAATTGGCCGCGCAAAGTTTCAATGGCGCTTTCTAATTCTGCCAAATCTTTACACTTGATCAACAATGAAGCCGGGCCAAACATTTCCTCAGTCAGCTCTGGATTGGAAACAAAATCAGCAGCAGCAACAGTCATTAGAGTAGGTTGCCCACAATAGCCGGGCTTCTCCTCTGAACTCTCACCAACAGCTTGCTTGACAACCCCACGCTGACAGGAAATTGCGGCAACACCATTGCTATAGGCCTGTTGAATCCCTTCATTCAGCATGACTCCCGCTGCTTGTTTGGAGAGACACTCAGAGGTCGCAGCAATAAAACGATCTAAATCTGGACTTTCAATCGCCAAGACTAATCCAGGATTAGTACAAAACTGACCAACACCCAGATTTAACGAACCAACGAAGGCTTCAGCAACTTTTTCAGCATCGTTTTCCAGCAACTTTGGTAACATAACGACCGGGTTAAGACTGCCCATCTCGGTGAAGACGGGGATTGGTTCCGGACGCTCATTAGCCAATTGAACTAAAGCCATTCCACCACCAAAGGATCCGGTAAAACCGACAGCTTTCACCTCTGGTGCAGAGACCAGAGCACTCCCAACTTCACGCCCTGAACCCATCAACAGAGAAAATACTCCAGCTGGGAGGCCTGCTTTCTGCGCTGCTTTGCCCAGAGCCTGAGCGATCAGTTCACTTGTTCCAGGATGTGATGAGTGGCCTTTTACCAGAACGGGACAACCTGCAGCAAAAGCTGATGCGGTATCCCCACCGGCAACAGAGAAAGCTAAAGGAAAGTTACTGGCTCCAAACACAACGACCGGCCCGAGCGCCTGGTTCATATAACGCAAGTCGGGGCGTGGCAGAGGTTGACGATCCGGCATAGCCGTATCAATCCGTACATCAAGAAAATCACCGGCCAAAACAACATCTGCAAACAAATTGAGCTGACCGCAAGTTCTGGCTCTTTCTCCCTCGATCCGTGCTTGAGGTAAGCCAGTTTCTGCCATAGCCCGCTGAACTAGACTGTCCCCCAAGGCCATGATCTCTTCAGCACAGAATCGTAGAAATTCTGCACGTTTTTCCAACGAAGAACGTCTGAAAATACTTGCAGCTGCCTCCGCGGCAGCAACAGCTTGTTTAACTTGGTCTGTTGATGCTTTAGTCAATACAGGCTCAAGCTTTTCTCCGCTCGCTGGATTGACAGCCTGGTATGTCCCAGCCTCGCCTTTAACCCATTGCCCGTTGATTAATAATTGTCCTGTGATCGTCATGGTGAAACTCCTTTACATCCTGTGAAATAATAGTTGGGTGACAATCAATTCTTTTCCTGCATAATTTTTCTCAGTGCATCAACCGCTGCAGCGACACCTAGCCGCGGGCTGGTCAGAACAGGAACCTTGGTTTCACCGAGTGCCGGCAAAATTGCGACCATACTGCCCTGTGCACAAACAACAACATCAACCTTATCGAGAACGCCTTTAATCGCATCCACAACCATCTGATTGTGTTGATCACGATGACCCGAAATTAACCGCTCAAAAGCTCCTTCAATCAATAACGGCTCAATGTTGACGTCTTTATTCATTTCCTTCGCGGTGCTCTCCAATAAACGACAGGTCGGTCCCAAAGTTGTCTCCAATGTTGCCGCGACAGCGATTTTCTTGCCTGTTTCACAGGCAACCTGGGCCATTTTTTTGTCAACCTTCACCACCGGAGTCCGAATTATCTTCGCAGCAACATCAGCAGCCTCTCCAACTGAAGAGCACTGATTGAAAACAAGATCAGCTCCAGCTTCCTGGGCCGCTTTATAATAGGCGCAGATGCGACTTGTGACTTCTTTTGTGACACCGCCATTGGCCAGAACTTCTGGCAAAAGGCTGTCATCGACAATGTGACGAATCTGAAATTCAGGGCTCAATTCTTGGAATAAATTCGTCAGATCGTCGACTGAGACAAAACTTGTATGGACGATCGTTATGGTTCCTTTTTGTGTACCCATGCTGCCTCCTTGATCTGTTTAGTCAAATTTTAAAATCATGATTGCCTGGTGATTTTTACCTACCAGTCTACAATTGTTCCATCATCTAGTTTTGCATGGATTGGATGAATCGGCTCCTGAGTAAAAGGATGCTTGGCAGCCTCAACCTCATTAATCTCAACACCCAATCCAACAGCTTGAGGAATCATCCAATAGCCATCAACCATCTCTACCGGAGTTTTTGATAAAACATCCCAGTACCAGGGGACACTCCCGACCATCTCTTCCTGAATGATGTGGTTTGGTGTTGCTACGGCAAAATGTAACGCGGCCGCACCCGCAATCGGGCCACAAGGGTTATGTGGCGCCAGGCCAATTCCAACCGCTTCGGCCATGGCTGCAATTTTCTTAGCATCTGTAAAGCCGCCACAATGGCACAAATCAGGCTGTGCAATATCCACAGCGCGAGCTTCAAAGACTGATGCAAAATCAGCAAGATCAATAAGGCGCTCACCAGAAGCGACAGGAACGGAAGAATTCTGATGGACAAACTTCAGGCCAGCGGTATCACCTGGTTGAACCGGCTCTTCAATGAATAACGGCTTGGCTGGAGCGACAGCCTCTACATATTGCAAAGCTGTTCGTGCTGAGGCTGGGCGACCATGAAAATCGATCATAATTTCACAATCTGGCCCAAGAACTTCACGAAGCTTCACAGTCATTTTAGATAGATTCTCGAGATCCTTTAAACCGGCAGAATAGTGAGTATAAGGAATATTGACAATTTTCATTGCCCGATAACCATTTTCACGAACCTCTTGCGCTCTGGCAATCAAAGGTTCTTCATCCAGGCTTTCATAAACCGCTTCCATCTTGCCCATCCCCAGATGGGTATAAACTTTGACCTTATCGCGGACCTTTCCTCCGAGTAATTGCCAAACAGGAACACCCAGTGATTTTCCCCAGATATCCCAGCAGGCTAATTCGATACCGGAGGCGGCACTTGAGCCAATTGCACCCAGTCGCCAGAAGCTCTGTTTTTTCAAAATACGAACAAGTTGATTGATTTGACATGGGTCATGCCCTAGAACCAATGGTTCAAGATCTTCAAGTGCACCAATAACACCCCTTGTTTTCCACTCCAGCGTCGCTTCCCCCCAGCCATAAAGGCCTGGTTGATCCGTTTCAACTTTGACGAAAATCCAGTTGCGCATACCTGCGTTGACAACAATTGGTTTAATCGCTGTAATCTTCACGCATCAACCTCACACTGAAGAAGAGTTGTACAAACAGCATCATGATCAAAAAAGCTCCGTCATGACGGCTGCACCGGCACTGGCAACTTGCGCGTCTTCATCGGCTTTTACCCCACTGACACCAATTGCTCCGACGACTTCACCCTGGTACAGAAGTGGCTCGCCGCCGTTGATTGGAATCGCTCCCGGCAAACCTAAGATGGCTTGACGCCCACCAACCAGAGCATCCTCAAAAGTTTTCGTTGGGCGTTTGAAGGTTACCGCGCTCACCGCTTTTTTGATTGCAATGTCGATGCTGGCCAACATGGTTCCATCTAATCTCTGCAGAAACAGTAAGTGCCCCGCGGCATCAACAACGACAATAACAACAGCCCACCCCTTCTCAACTGCTTTATTCTCCGCAGTCGCGACAACCTGTTTTGCAACAGCCAGAGTCAAGACTGGTTTTTGTGGCAAAACTGTGCTCATACGTCCTCCGTTGCTCTGTGTCATGGTTACTTTTCAGTATAATTTTCTACATTCGTGCGCTGTTCCCAGCCTTCGCTGAACAGGGCCAGGCGACCACCGGTTCTCGGATGCTTGGCACACTCTTCACGATTCAGTGTTACACCCAAACCTGGGGCCGTTGGCACCCCGAAACAACCATCTTCGGAATCAACTCGTGGCGCACCCTCAACAATGTCAAACACCCATGGATCGGCAAAATCATTAAAGTGTTCAAGGATCTTGAAATTCGGACAAGCGATAGAAAAATGCAGTGCGGCAGCAGTGCCGATCGGCCCACAAACATTATGGGGTGCCAGCAGAACGTTGTAAGCTTTGGTCCAGCCGACTAATTGTTGTATGCCTGTAATACCACCCGCATGAGTGAGATCAACCTGATAAATATCGACCAGCCCTTCCTCAATAAAGGGACGTAAATCATGAATGTCATGCATCCGCTCACCTGAGGCGATAGGCAAATGAGTGCTCTGGCGAACTGAACGTAGACTGGTCACATCGGTCGGGGTAACCGGCTCTTCCAACCAGCCTGGTTCAATATCGATAACATCACGGGCAACAGCCCTGGCAGCCGCTCCGGTAAAGCGACCATGCATTTCAAGGAAAATCTGAACATCCGGACCAACGGCTTCACGCACCGCTTCCAGAATTGATAAAGCACGCTTGCGTTCGCTGCGACTGATCTCTGCTGAAGCTGCACCAAATGGATCGATCTTCAAACCACGATAACCCTTTTTCACAACGTCTTTTGCTAACGTCTGAATAACCTTCGGATCACGATCACCTTGATACCAACCGTTGGCATAAGCAGGAACTCGCTCTCTGAACTTGCCCCCCAGAAGTTTCCATACAGGCGCATTTAACGATTTACCAATAATGTCCCAGCAGGCCATGTCAAATGCAGCCAGGGCGCTCTGTCCAACTTCTCCCGGCAAACCGTACTCACCCACCTGAATCTGCCATGCCAACCGTGTCAGGTCAGCAGGATCCATTCCGATCACATAGCGTGAAGCTAACTCTTGAATTGCAGCAATCAAGGTATCTGTTTTATTGACCATGCGAACTTCACCAAGGCCTGTCAGACCTGTGTCGGTGGTCAATTCAACAATCGTCAGCTCGCGCCAGGGAGCTCCGACAACAATGATATCTATATTCTGGATCTTCATTATGAATCTCCTGTGAAGCTCTACAATGTCTTGATTTGGGGTTTTGGGGTAGCTACAGCTTTCAACTGATTGCGCAATGGCTGTCCGAACCCTTCAGCAGAAATCTCAAAGATATCTCCTGACTGCGTCTTCACCTTGTCAGCAAAACTCAACGTGGATGTCCCGAAAAAATGAACATGGACATCACCAGGGCGCCTGAAACCAGCATATTTAAAGTGATGATATTCCAGGTTGGAGATATAGTGACTCATATTCTGTTCTCCACTTGAAAAATCTTTTTCCCACAAAATTTCGCCATTTCTGTAAATACGGCTCTTGCCTTTGATATCCTGAGGTAAATCACCGACCAGCAATTCAGGACCAAACGAACATTGGCGCAATTTAGAGTGAGCCAGCCACAGATAGTTCTGCTTTTCAAGGACATGATCTGAATATTCATTGGCAACAGCAAAGCCGATACGGACAGGCGTTCTCTCTTCAGAGATGAGGTAAACTCCTGCTATTTCAGGTTCTTCTCCACCATCCAGGGCATATTCAGGCAATTCGAGTGTTCCCCCAGGTGCAGCAACCCAACTGCCATCACCTTTGTAAAACCATTCTGGCTCAACTCCGACCTCTCCCGCTTGTGGCTTGCCTCCTTCAACGCCCCACTGAAACATTTTCATGGAGTCAGTCATCTCCTCGGTAGATTTCTCATGCATTGCACTCCTGGCACTGGCGCTTCCGAGATGGGTCAAACCCGTTCCGGCTAAAATCATATGAGCAGGATCGTTGTGAGTTACCGGTGGCAGCAAACAACCCGACTCCAGAACGTCATGATAGGGTATCGTTGCAGAGGAACCATTCTCAGAAACACTTTCAGCGAGTGTTTTACCGGCAGAAATCGCCTGCTGACAAAGATCATAGGTACTTGTGACCCCGGATATAATTTTAAGATTCTCGCCATCTACAACTGCGACATGAGTTGCTGCAGGATTATTCTTTTCAAAAAACTGTACAATGCGCATTGATCATTCCTTTCCACATATCTTTAAGATCTTAGCCATCAGGTCGTATCTGCTCTTTTTAGAGATTTCATTTGGTTCACAAAGCTTTCAGCTTTCAAAGCCACAGACTCAGCATTGTCTCCAACCCGATAAAGGGACGAACCCAGACCAAATCCGTTGGCTCCAGCAGAGGTATAGGCGGCCATGTTATCCAACGATATTCCCCCAACCGGAATCATTAACAACTGGGAAGGCAATACCGCTCGTAAACCTTTTAGAACTGTCGGCATCATCATCTCTGCAGGAAAGATTTTCACGGCATCAGCACCGACAGCATACATTGCTGAGATTTCAGTTGGTGTCAGAGCGCCGGGGACGGCAAACAAGCCAAGTTTTTTGGCATGAATGACAACTTCAGTACGAGCATAAGGTGTGACAATCAGCTTTCCATCCGCCTCAGCAACTGCATCAACCTCTTCTACCGATGTGACCGTACCGGCGCCAACCAGAGCTTTTCCGCTAAAGGCCTGTGAAAGCGTCTGAATTGAACGAAGAGGTTCAGGAGAGTTCAACGGAACTTCTACAATAGACAAACCCTTATTTATTGCAGCTCCGACAACATCAACAACCTCATCAGGTTGAACTCCACGAAAAATACCGATAAGGCCTGACTGAGATAACCATTCTTTGAATTTATCTTTCAAGGCAATGACTCCTTGCAGGCAAGCAGCGCGGCAATCCCTTTGCAGGTTGCTATATCACCACCCAAACTGACCGCCGGGATGCCCCGAGTCTTTAAAGCCATAAGATAATGTTCACTGAGTTGGTCTGAGCCAATAACTACAACCGGATCATCAGTTGTTACAAAAGCGATGGCCTCATTCAATTCATGCCCGATCAGAAGTCCTGAGACAAAAGACGAGACATCTTTCTCCTGGAGACTTCCATCGAGCATGCGAGTCCTGCCGGTAAACAATTGATGCAACAAACCACAACCGCTAGTTGTCGCTGTATTTAGACCCGTAACAAAGGCGTCTGACGAAAATGGATCTTTAGAGCTGCAGCCCAGAATGGTCTGGCCTAAACCTTGAAAGACATCACCTGTCATATAAGTCAAAAAATCAGTGACACAAGCCCTGCTCACCTGAACCCATTTACTATGAGTGCCAGGAAGACAAAACACACCAGAATCCAGTCTGAGATAGGCAAGTGCTCCAAATACCTGTATTTCTTCACCACGGATAACATCACTGGATTGATCGCTTTTAACGACCTTGATTCCCGGAACCATATAACCTGGGAAATTATCAGGTAACTCAATCAACCCTTGCCCTAGCTCGGCAAGTGATACTGGGACCTGGCAATATGGTGCCTCAATCCAGCCATTTTTTGAGCCAGCCATTCCGCTAATAATGACCGGTTCTGTTTCCTGACCTGTAAAAGAGGAGATCAATTCCGAGAGAACCAGCGGATATTCCGCGCGGTTTAAAGATTTAATCCCGCGCGGACTGCTTTCCCTGGCAAGAATCGTCCCGTCTTTATGACATAAATATGCACGTAGATTGGTTGTTCCCCAATCGATGACGATCATAAATGCCCTTTTAAACTGGGTTAACGGCTCGTTGATCTACCGGGAATGGGACACATCCCTTCTCAGAACTTGAGACGTCGTACATCAGGTTGCAGGCAGCAATATCTAGAACCCGGTCCTGCATCATTGCCTTCCGCTCCGCGACAACGTCCTGTCGCTCTGGCAGCTCCTTATATGCTGTCACCTGGCCAGCAACAAGTTGCTCAGGGTCGATAATGTCAAGATGCTTTTTGCTGATTTGAAGCCACATCAAGTCACCATTGGCAAGCTTTCCGATACCCCCCCCTTCAAAGGCTTCTGGAGTGACATGCCCGATGCAGGCCCCTTTAGTAACACCTGAATAGCGACCATCCGTAATCAGCAATGAAGAAGCTTCCAGCAATTGGTGATGCTTGAGATTCTGTCCGGGTGCGAACATTTCTGGCATACCGTAGGCGCGTGGTCCCTGCCCAGCAATGACGAATGCAAAAGACAGATAACCTTTTTTGAGCAGACTGGTAAAATCTTCTTTGACAAACTTCTTAACTTCACCCTTGGAATTATATTCAAGAAACTTTGAACTGACCTCTTCATGCATGTTCTCGACAATTGCCAGCAAATTATCAAAGATCTTGAGACTGGACATTTCGTCGAGACAGGCACGTTCATGTTCAAAATAATCGACGATGAAGATATGATCATTAAAATGAGTCAACTGGCGGTCGGTCATGCCAGCCAGCTTAACCACACTTGAAGACATGAAATTGCCGCGTAAGACTTCAACACCAGAAGTGTCACGAACAGGCTTGGTCCTTATAACTGATGCTTCATCAAAACCGCCAGCAACTGGCTCATTCAGATCTTTGATCCGCTCACCCCAGGTCTGTCCTGTCATTGTCGGAGCATCGAGGTCCATATGACACCCAAGATCAATCAGAACACGATAAAGACTCTCCATACCCCTGCTCTTGCCAGAAGCATACTGCTGAGCGAGAACAAACGTGTCACGTTTTTCGGTCAGGCTGTGAGCGAAGATTTCCGGGACAGGAGTCTGTTCACGAACACGCTCATAATCAAAGATTGATATATCAAAACCGGCGTAACGCATTAATGCAGGAAGGTGAAGCATGATATTGGAAGAACTCCCTGTTGCATTGTGAATGCGAACCGCATTAGCAAAGTTTTTCTGTAAAATATTGGTAATCCGCTGTTCCTCTTTGTTCAGACAGCCCCAAAGCATGTCAACACATTCCGCAACGATATCAGGGGCTGGTGCATCCATCAGCAGTTCTGCACGTGAAGGAGTCAAGCCAAGAGCACTGACCAAAGTTCTTGAAGAATTTCCGGTTCCGTTAAAAGCACAGACACCACCTTTGTGGTGACATGTTGCCGCAGCCAAATCGTCCATAATGGAACGACATTCTTCATCACTGATCAGGCCATAACCAACCGCCCGTTTCATTAGACCGAAGAAAGCTTCATCAGAAGAACATTGCAGGATATAACGCATATTTTCTGCAATATCGTCAGCGAGATCATCAATCCCTTTTCCACGAGCCTTGCTGATAATTTCCTGCAGTCTTTCGGCTGTTCCCGGCCGGATAGTTCCACCCCTGAGGACATGGGAAGGAATAAACATCGCCCAAACCGGTGAAGAACCACGACCTTTGTGTAAACGAGCTCGATCAGCAGCAGCAAGACCACTGATCACCGCTGAAGGAAACTTGTCACAACTGGAAAGAACATATGCCGCGTGATATGAATGACCTTCAAAAGTAATATTAACTGCAGCAGCAGTATCGTTGCGTGAGACCAAAGAGTAGCTTTGACCGATATTATTCTGAGCTGTCCCATCACAAATAACCGGAATCACAAAATGGAAGGGCACTCCACCATTTTCCCAGATTCGTAAAACCGCAAGGCTGATGTGAATATCGTCACGTAAGTGAGCCGGGTGGTCGATTGAGCCGGAAATAACTGCCACTCTTGGCTTATTCGTTACCAGGCGCTGGACAATGTCGTCCAGGGTGACTTCACCTGGATTGAGGTTTGAATCAATATGCCTGACAAAATCCCAGGCTTTATTGATTGTGTGCAATACACAAATCGGCTCATTAGCCAAACCCTGGATACATTCACGGTAAGGATTAAATTCCTCTTCTATGACCAGATTCTTAAGATTATCGCTTTCCATAGATTCAAGTCCCTAAATGAATTTCTATGTTTAAGTCTGATGAGACCAGACTTCATCAGTTGTACTAGTATGATCAGTTGCCCAGCCACAAAGCTATTTGCGGAAAGGTCAAGACCAGGGCAAGTGCAATCAGCTGCATAATAATGAATGGCCAAACTGATTTATAGATATCGCCAAGAGAAACACTTGGCGGCGCGACACTCTTCAGATAAAAAGCAGCGGGGCCAAACGGTGGCGAAAGAAAAGAAACCTGCATATTGATACAGAAAACAACACCAAACCAGATTGGGTCATATCCAAGGCCTTTGATAATTGGCACGAAGATAGGCATGGTCAACATGACAATACCAATCCAGTCAAGGAACATGCCGAGCATCAACAAAATGGCCATCATCAACAGAATAATCACTATTGACGGAACATCCATACCAAGGATTGCCGTTTCTACAAAACGTTTTCCACCCATCAGATTATAGATACCAACAACGGCACTGGCACCAATACCAATCCAGATAATCATCCCGCATGTTCGCATTGTCTGCTGCAGAGCAGAGTGAATGATCTTGTAATTTAATTCGCGGCGAATAACCGCTGACACAACAACACCGATAACGCCCATACAGGCAGCCTCGGTAACCGAGGCGATACCACCGTAGATACTGCCCAAAACCCAGACGACGATGGTCATTGGGAGTAAAATATCACCAAGGGCCTTGAATTTTTCCCGTTTCGACATGGCGATTTCAGAAGCAGGGGCTGGAGGTCCCATAGCCGGATTAAGATAACAGCGGATAAGAATGTAAAGAATGTACATTGAAACCAGAATGAGCCCTGGGATAACTGCGGCGGTAAATAGATCTCCGATCGAGACATTGGAAGTCATACCGTACATAATCAGGACGATACTTGGAGGGATCATGGTCCCCAGAGATCCACCGGCAACAACAGTACCAATTGCCAATTTCTTGTCATATCCAAGACGTAACATCTGCGGTAAAGCGAGCATGCCCAACAGCACCGTTTCTCCGCCAATGATACCTGACATTGCTGCTAACAATGCAGCAACAACAACAGTCTGAACACCGACCCCCCCTTTCAAGCGACCAGCGATCAGGCGCATGGCATTGTAGAGATCGCGCGCAACGCCAGTTTTATCCAATAGGCTGGCCATAAAGACAAACATCGGAATGGCAACAAGTGAATATTCGGTAACAAATGAAAAAACGCGAGTACCAATCATGCCGACGGCATTTGGACCAAACCAACCAAAAGTGAAGAACAATGCAACTAAGCCAGTCAGAAAGCCGAGTGGCATACCAATTAAAAGAAGAACAACCATCAAGAAGAAAATCAGGAATGTCGCTATTCCAATTCCCATTGCACTTAAACCCAGCATAATGCCTACTCCTCTTCACCGTAAGTTTTGATTTTCTTCAGCAGGTGGGCTAATACCTGCACAATTAAAATCAGGAAAACAACCAGAATGAAAATTTTGGTGACGGTAGGCCAGACGCTATTCATAGCCGACCCGGAGCGCTGCATGTAAAACTCACCTGCTGGATTGATCACGGCACGAGACGTCATGTAATACATAGCGTACGCACCTCCGATTGCAAAAATAAACACCAGACAATCTACGAAGATGGCAATCCTTTTCTGCCAGACCTTCGGGAACAGATCCCTAACGATGGTAACTTTGATATGACTTTCATTACTGAAACAGTAAATACCGCCATAAGCCATGGCCATACCAACGATTGCTGTGGTCGTTTCATGCACCCAAACCGTGGGTGAATCAAAGAAATAACGCATGACAACTTCATAAAAACTGATCAAAACGGCAATGACATAGAGCCAGGTGACAATGTCTCCCAACTTGACAATCCAGCGATCCAATCTAGTTTCACACTCAGCCAGCACAAATTCTTCTTGCTCTTGCTCTTCCATAGATATCCCTACAAATTAAAAATATATCTGTTAGAAGAAAGGGCCCCTGCCGGAGGCATGGGCCCTTCTTTCAGTCAAAGCAGTAGTTTACTTCTTGGAATCCCAGTAGTTAGCGACTGCCTCAGCCCATTCTTTTGCGACAGGAGACTTGGACCATTTTGGCCACTGGGTCTTGGCAATTTCACGGAACTTGGCAACTTCTTCTTCCGGCCATGTAATAACTTCGATCCCTTTTGCCTTAGCTTCCTCGACAGCTTTTTCATCAAGCATCTTGTGCTCTCTGATCATGTAATCACGGAAACGATCAATATCCGTTTGAAGGATAAGTCTCAAATCGATAGGCAGTTTTTTCCATTCATCCAAGTTCAGGGTCAATTGCATGGTAGGCATGGAATGGAAGCCTGGATAAATCGGATAGCGGGCGATATCATTCATCCCCTGTGCTTGGTTGGTCGCAAAAACGGTGTAATCTGAAGCATCGATAACACCCTTTTCGAGAGAGGTATAAACTTCTGAACCAGGCAGATTAACCGGAGTTGCCCCAACTGCAGTAAAGACATTGTTGACCATACCCTGAGGTGCACGCAGCTTAACCCCTTTGAGGTCTGCTACGGTACGGATCGGCTTTTTCGAAATGAAGGCTTCAACACCAGTACAGGCAACACCTAACAATTTGACATTGTATTGGTTCAGCAGTTTGTCAAAAATTTCAAAACCACCACCATTCTTCATCATGTCAAACAACTGGTAAGGGTCACTCCAAGCACCGACCATGTTGCCAATCAATGAGAATGCCGGGTCTTTCCCTGCAAAGTAAGAAGGGTCAGTTGATTCCATTTGAATAATATTGGCACCAATTGCATCAAGAGTTTCAGTGTACTTTACGACCGAATCAGCCGGCATGATGGAAATATCAATGCGGCCGCCCGTGTCCTCTTTGACCCACTTGGCAAATTGCTCCAAAAAGCGGGTTACATCATCTCCAGCGGCACCGGAAGTTTGAAGCGTCCAGTTGTACTCTGCGGCGAAACTGGTGCCTGCCAACATTGCCACCATAGCGATCATCGCTAAAATTTTTTGCCAAATTTTCATACAAACTCCTCCATCATGGTTAGGGCTCCGTCTTTGGAGCTGAAAAGTGGGATTGATTACCCGTTTGAGTCAGTATCGAAATCGGTAAGAATCACTCCAGAAACTTTAAGATCCAAATCTGTGATGGCGTTATTTAAAACACAGCACATAGCCGCATAAGCTTTTTGTGGATCTCGATTTTCAATGGCATCAATAACTCTGCGATGACATTCAAGGCTGGTTTTGTGGTCAATACGAATTTTATTCGAGAGATAGATTGTGTGATGGAGTGCTCCCTGGATAGCACTACCAAATTGAGACAGGAACAGATTGCCGCAGGCTTTAATAATTGATTTATGAAAATCGATATCAGCTTCTGTATCTAAAGAAATAGTTTCTTCTTTCTCTAAGCCACCCCCCATTCGTGCAAAATCTGACCTGATTTTGAGTAGGTCTTCATCATTGGCACGTACCGCTGCTAATGCTGCAGCTTGAGGCTCAATAATTAAACGTAATTCCATCAGCGACAATAAGAAACGGCTTTGCGTCAAAATGCCGCGACTCCAATCAAGTAATTCCTGATCAAGCAAATTCCAAGAGTGGATACTACGCACCCGTGTCCCCACATTGGTTTTTCGCTCGATAAGCCCCTTCCCTTCGAGACTTTTAAGAACATCACGGATCATCGTTCGGCTGACACCAAACCGTGTCGCAAAATCAATTTCGTTGGGTAAAACCTGATTGTGCTTGAGTTTGCCACCAACAATTTCTCGAACGAGATATTCGGTAATATTTTTTTTATTTACTTGAAGACCGTCTGGCAATACAAACATCTCTCCTCCTGAACTACTAATCTCTTTTATTTGTCGTACAAATACTCTATATTCTTTTCTTATGTCAACGCAAAAAATAAACTCGTGTTTTAAAATATTCAAAAATCTAAATATAAAGAGTTCATAAAATATTTATCTTGATATGATCTAAAAC
>Ga0272444_10001757_pt1 | contig 20531 bp, 18 predicted proteins | sample SSMForm13_FD_201033 | JGI IMG/M metagenome (GOLD analysis project Ga0272444, IMG submission 201033) | Marine sediment archaeal communities from Little Sippewissett salt marsh, Falmouth, MA, United States - SSM-Form-13 | ecosystem: Environmental > Aquatic > Marine > Wetlands > Sediment ... | reverse complement strand
CTATAAGCCTGCCAAGGATGGCAGTGTGACGTTGTATGTCCAGAGCGATTCGCCGGGCAAGGACAAAGAGTCCAACTGGCTGCCGTCGCCGAAATCAGGCAGTTTCCGCATGGTCTTCCGCACCTATATGCCGGCTAAGGAGATCGTCGAGCAGACCTGGCAGATCCCGGGGTTGGTGAAGGTAAAGTAGGAATTCTATTGATAAGGAGAATGCATATGAAAACAAAACATGCGTTAAAAAAAGCACTGATGGCTCTGATCATCGGGCTATTGATGCCATGTATCGTTATCTCAGCCTCGCTGCCCACTGATCCTCTTGGCGGCAAGCCTCCGGTGGGGTCGAAACCGTCCGTTGAAGACCTGGACTACCAGGTCAAATATCAGCGGGCTTTTGAGGCGGTGCTCTGGTCCATGCCGGCGGTATCGATTTATGGTTTCTATCGGGGCGCAATGGATATTGGTGCGAAAAACAACACTATCCTTGCGTGGTCAAAACCCGCGACACCCTTCCTGGAAGGCCTGACGGGGAACAACCAGACGCCTTACATTCTTTCGCAAACCGACTTGAGTAAGGGCCCGGTGGTCGTGGAGATCCCCGCTGCAACCGACAAGGCGAGCCTTTACGGGCAGATCGTCGATCACTGGCAAATCACCATTGCCGATGTCGGTCCCTCGGGTATAGACAAGGGCAAAGGCGGCAAGATTCTGCTGACACCACCTGGATACAAAGACAAAGTCCCCGCCGGCTACATAGAGGTGAAAAGTCCGAGCTACCGGGTCTGCTTCGTTTTTCGATCGATCAAGAGTGCAAAGGCAACGATCAAAGACGCTTATGCCTATTCCAAAACCCTGAAAATGTATTACTTGTCCGAGCTGCCGAACCCAAAACCTACAAGGTTCATCGACCCGCTCGACAAACGGTTTTCGACACTACCGCGTTATGATGAGCGCTGGTTTGAAGATGTCCACGCTATTTTCAGCATAGAGAATGCTTATCCGCGCGACAAGGTGATGACGGGCATGCTGGCCTCACTTGGCATCAAGAAGGGCAAGCCCTACAGTCCCGATGCAAAGACCAAGAAGGCGATGCGTCAAGCTGTGATCGATGCCTATCATTATATGGCCGACCGAATGGTTCATCCGGTGGATCCAAACCGCCGCTGGTGGAAAGGCAAGAACTGGTACGACGGTTTGTTTGCTGATCATAACCGCATGTTCAATTTTGAAACGAACGATATGATCGATATCGATAATCGTGCGGATCGTTATTACATCGGCACCTACTATCCGAAACAATTACCAAAACTGCCTGCCACCCAATACCTTTTTGCACTCGCTGATAAAAATGGCGACACCTTGCGGGCCGGAAAGAACTATAAATTCACCATGCCCGCCAAGGTGCCGGTCAAGCAGTTCTGGTCGTTGATTATTTACGATCTGGAAACCTTGGCCTTCATCTATAGTCCACTCAAACGGCCCGGATTGTCCACATTCGATTTGCCGAAAATGAAGAAAAACACTGAGGGCAGCGTGACCATGTATTTCGGTCCGAAAGCACCCAAAGGGTTCGAGTCCAACTGGATTCCGACCGCAGGCAAAAAACCTTTTCCGGTTGTTCGCATCTATGGCGGTACCGAAGAATTCTGGAACAAATCCTGGGAAATGCCAGACGTTGAGCTGGTTAAGTAGCAGGAATGGAAATGACTGAACATCGAACATCCAACTTTCAACATCGAACGTTGAATGAAGGGCAATAAAAATAGAAGAGCGATCTGTCGGGTCATCGCCAGTGGAAAACTTTGAACTTGGAACCTTAAATTCGAAGGGGAGAAAACAAAATGAAAACAACACCAGTCACTGCCAAGAGGGTTAACCCTCTTTTTGCAGGCGGCAAGAAATGGGGCGCCGCACGAGGCAGCATTTTGAAATTCGGGATAATTGGAATTTTAGGGTTGGCGATAGTCCTTATGGGTTCACAATCGGCCCGGTCTGAAGAGGCCTCAGGCGACAATTGGGAGTTCTCTGCCTCAGCCTATATGTGGGGTGCCAGCATCGGGGGCGAACCTGCTGCCGGTGGAGACATCGATATCGATTTCAGTGACCTGCTCGATAATATGAATTTTGCCTTTATGGGCAGCTTCGGCGCAAATAAAGGCAAGTGGGGCTTTTTGACCGATGTCATCTACATGGATGTGGAGGATGACGATAACGACGTTCTGGGTCCGGGACTGACTCTCAGCGATGTGGAATTGAAAGCCTGGATTGTGACACCCATGATCACCTACAGGGTCCTGCAATCGGACCGGGTGGAACTGAATATTCTGGCGGGTGCCCGCTATCTCTATCTTAAGGCTGAGCTGGAAATCGAGCCGTTGCCAAAATCGTCGGACTCCGGTGATGTGTGGGACGGGATTGTCGGTATCAGGGGCAGCATTGTAGTGAATGAAAAATGGTATATGCCATTTCACTTTGATATCGGCGCCGGAGATACGGATCTGACCTGGCAGGCTTTTGGCGGGATCGGTTATAAATTCAGTTCGTTCGATCTGGTAGCGGGCTATCGCTATCTGACATGGGAGTTCGATGATGACGATACTGGCGGCGATACATTCAACGACCTGGACATCAGCGGGCCGATGGTCGGGGTGAAGTTTGTGTTCTGATTCTACCGCCTTGTGTTTTCAGAAACCTTGCGGCGGATAAAGCAACCTGTCTATTGATGAAGACGTAACATCTCAAAAAAAAGCTGCAAGCGACGGTTGGATCCGACCGCCGCCTCTTGCGACAATTAAAAGGAAAATGAACATGAAATCAATAAAATTTACAACTATGGTGATTGCGGCAATGACAGTCATCGGGTTGTTGATGGTTGCAATGACGACTGGAGTTGCGGCCGAAACTTACGATCTGGTGATCCTCAATGGCCGGGTCATGGACCCGGAAACAAAATTGGATGCAATGCGCAATGTCGGCGTCAAAGACGGTAAGATTGCCGTCATTACCAAGGAAAGGATCAAGGGCAAAGAGACCATCAACGCCAAGGGCCACGTGGTGGCCCCGGGTTTTATTGACATGCACGACCACAACACCGCTGCACCATTCGGCCAGAAACTGGCCCTGCGCGACGGTGTGACCACACCCATGGAGCTTGAGGCCGGAGTTTATCCGGTAGATACTTGGTATTCGTATCTGGAAGGCAAGTCCCAGACCAACTACGGCGCTACCGTCGGAACGATCCCTGTGCGGGAGACATTGCTCAACCCGGCTTACAAGACCAAGGCCTATGGAGATTTTTTGTATGACATGCAAAAGCCCAAGCATACCCACACGTCCATGAAATGGTCGACCCAGATTGCGACAGATAAACAGATTGAACAAATCGGCACAATGCTGGAGAAAGGCTTGAAGCAGGGTGCTTTAGGCATCGGTCATTGTCCCGGATATATGGTGAGCGGATCGACACAAAAGGAATCTAATATAGCTCAAAAGCTTGCAGGAAAATATGGTGTTTCCACATTTGTGCATGGTCGTTTTTCAAGCCAGAAGCCGCCCACAAGTGGCTTGCTCGGCATAGATGAGATGATGGCACCCCAGGCAATCTATGGTGGTGGTGTCGTGATCCAACACATGACTGCTCAAACGCTCTCCGTGACTCCCCAGGCACTGAAATTAATCGATGATGCCCGTGACAAGGGCGTTCAGGTTATTGCTGAAATCTATCCCTATAATTTTGGGGGAACCATTGTCGGTGCGGATTATCTCCATCCGGATAATTATGGCCCAATGATGGGGCGTGATTACAAAGATATTATCGAAGTGTCAACAATGAAGCCCCTTGATAAGGCCCGTTATGAGGAACTTGTCAAGACGGCTCCGGGAACATCGGTGCTGTTTTATAATGCGACGGAGGAGACTGTTCATCAGGCATTGGCCCATCCCAATACTGTTCTGGGGAGTGACTCATATCCGTACACAATTCGTAAGACCGGTGAACCCGCAATAGCCTGGGACACCCCTTACGATGGGGTTAACGGACACCCTCGGGGGGCCGGCGCCCATGCGCGTTTTTTGCGCCTGGTGCGTGAAAAGAAGGTGGATATTCCTCTTGTCGACGGCGTATCCAAGATGACCTACTTGATTGCGAAATACTTGCAGGACAACGGTGTCGATCAAATGGCGCACAAGGGGCGTATACAGGTGGGTGCGGATGCAGATATTACGGTTTTCGATCCCAAGACCGTCAAAGACAACTCCACCATGAAAGACGGCGGTCTGCCTTCTACAGGTATACCCTATGTCGTGGTCAATGGAACTGTCGTGGTCAAAGATTCAAAGGTATTGAAGGGCGTTTATCCAGGGCAGGCAATACGGCGCGTGAACAAGTAAAAAAAGGAGATTCAAAATGACAAAGCAAAACGACCCATACGACATCGTCATCACCGGCGGTCGGGTTATGGATCCCGAGAGTGGCCTTGACGCGGTTCGCAATGTCGGCATTACGAGCGAAAGGATCGACATCATCACAGAGCAGCCCATCCAGGGCAAGGAAACCATCGACGCTGCCGGTCACGTGGTGGCCCCGGGCTTTATTGACCTGCACGCCCATGGACAGAGCCCCTTTGACATTAAGACAAAACTGCGTGATGGCGTAACCTGTCCGCTGGAGATCGAGGCCGGTGCCTTTCCTGTTGAAGTCTTTTACAAAGAAAGAGAGGGCAAGGCCCAAGCCAATTATGCAGTTTCCGTAGGGCATGTCTGGGCCCGTATGGCCGCGCTGGACGGTGTAGACCCGAAGGGTCTCGGTCTTTATACCGGCGCAATGAATGCCTGTGTCTCCGACGGAGCGCAGTGGCATGAAAAAAATACGGATGACCCAAAGGATATGGAGAAAATTCTGGCCAATATCGAAGAAGGATTGAAGCAGGGGGCTGTCGGCATTGGTGTTCCTGTCGGATATTACAACAAATGCACCAGTGCTGAATTGGAAGCCGTATTTGCTTTGGCAAAACGTTACAACACCTTTATTGCCACCCATGTACGGTATATGTCCAACATACAGCCCAGTGGTATCATGGGGATTCTGGAGGTCATTGCGCTTTCTTTTACCCACGATGTGCCGCTCCTGATTCAACATATTCACAGCACGTCCCTGCACCGCACCAAAGAGGCTCTCGCCCTGGTAGATGCTGCTCAAAAGAGAGGACTGAACGTGTTAGCTGAAGCCTATCCCTACGATTACGGGTCTTCGGTCATCGGCGCGGACTATCTCGGTGAAGGCTTCCAGGAGGCAATGCTGATGGATTATTCGGATATCTTGTATATCAAGACCGGGGAGAGAATGACCAAAGAACTCCTGGCCAAGTATCGTAAAGAAGATCCGGGTGGATTTATGATGATGCATCATATGAAGATGGAGGATGTGGACGCAGCCATGCAGCACGACGGCGTCATTGTCGGTTCAGACGGGATGGGTTTTGCCGATGTGAACGGAAAGAACCTTGAATGGGACGATGCGCCGGAAACAGGTGTCGCCCATCCACGCGGCGCAGGGACTTACGCAAAAACACTGCGCCTGGTTCGTGAAAGAAATTATATGCCGCTCATGACTGCCATTTCAAAGATGACCTATCTCACCGCCAGGTGGCTGGAGGAATTTGTGCCGGCCATGAAGCAGTTGGGGAGACTTAAACCCGGAGCCATCGCTGACATTACTATCTTTAATCCGGATACCGTTACGGACAATGCCGTCGCCGAAGCAGGCAAAATGGCGCTGCCTTCCACCGGCATTCCTTGTGTGATTGTCAATGGAACAGTCGTTGTCAAGGATTCAGAAGTATTGAAGGTCTATCCGGGGCGTGCCATTAAGGGTGGCAATGGTTAATGGCCTGGTAATGCCGATGAAGAATACAGACAGCGGTAGTAGAGACAAAAAAACGATCCCCGTCATCGTCATTGGTGGCTTTTTAGGCGCCGGCAAGACCACGCTGCTCAATTATGTCCTCAGCGAGAACCACGGGGTGCGGGCCGGTGTGCTGGTCAACGACTTCGGCGCCATCAATATCGACGCCAAACTCGTGGTTGGCGTCGATAGCGACACGGTCAGCCTTGCCAATGGTTGCGTGTGCTGCAGCATTCGCGATGACTTGATACCGGCCTGTATGGCACTGGTGCAGCGAGATAATCCGCCGGAGCTGTTGATCGTCGAAACCAGCGGCGTCTCCGAGCCCATTCAGGTGGCCAATACGTTTATGCTGCCGGAAATCGAGCGCATCATGGCGCTTGATAATGTCATCACCGTGGTTGATGCGGAGCAGTTTCCCGGACTCATGCGGGGTGAAATGGCGCCCTTGGCGCGCTTGCAGGTCCGGGATGCCGATATGGTCGTACTGAACAAGGTGGACTTGGTTGGCGACAATCAATTGGCAGCCGTTACGATGCAGGTACAAGAAGTAGCCCCCAGGCTGAGGATAGTCGAAGCCACGCACGGGCGCGTGCCGCTCAACCTCATGTTGGGCAGCGGGTTTCACGCGGACAATGTCCAACCCGGGGATCCCTTCCGAAGTCACGTGCACCATCCGTTTGCCACCTGGCACTGGACCAGTGACCGGCCCCTGTCCCTGCCCCGGTTGCGATCGGTGGTCGAAGCGCTGCCGGACACCATCTACCGGGCAAAGGGCATCGTGCATCTCGAAGAATTGCCCTCGCACCAGGTAGTTTTGCAGATGGTGGGCAAACGCTACAACATCGGCGACACCGAACCATGGGGAGCGCTACCGCCACGGACAGAAATCGTCATGATCGCTTCAAAGAATGGAATAGACAATGACAAATTACAGCGTGTTTTTGACGGCTGCATCGGCACCGGAGACGAATCGCAATCACCGATACTCCGTCTGAATCGCCTTCTCGCAACGGATACACGAGGAGGACACTAAATATGGAAACTTTGAGTTACTGGATCGGTATGGCCGGAACCGTGGCCTTCGCGGTCACGGCGGTGCTCGCCCTGGCCCCTAAGGGCATCGACCTTTTCGGCGCCGCCGTCCTCGGCATTATAACCGCGATCGGCGGCGGTACCGTGAGAGACATCATCATGGATGTGCCGGTTTTCTGGTCAACCGATCTGAATTACATCTGGGTGGCTCTCGCCTCGAGCGTAGCGGCGTTTTCGGCGCATTCGGTGTTCACCCGAAAAGAGATCTACAGTCTTATGCTGTATGTCGATGGTTTTGGCGTTGCTCTGTTTGCGATCGAGGCGGTGGATAAAGTCTGGGGCCTGGAGTTCGGGCTGCCGCTGGCCCCCATAATCCTGGGCATCGTCACGGCCATCGGCGGCGGCCTGATTCGAGATGTGCTTGCGGGCCGCGAAACCCTTTTAATGTCACGTGAACTCTATGCAACACCGGTGCTGTTCGGATGCACGCTCTATGTTGTTCTAATGTATCTCTTTCCGGAATATCGGTTCATCGGTGCGGTTGGATGTTGCCTGTGTATCTTCGGGATCCGTGCGGCTGCCATCCACTGGGATCTGAGGGTCCCCGAATGGTTGACAATGAGGGTGAAAACGGGATGATGGTTATGTCGAGATGAAAAAATCACCAACCCCATGTCGGCTTTTGATGCAAGCCTCCAGCACCCCACCGGGATTGAACCCGGAACCATGAACCTGGAGCATCATTAAAAATCACCTGTTTTTAGACTTTTGGGGGGATGCCCCGCCTTACGGAAACTTGTATTATCAATCCAACCTGAGAATTAAACACAGACTTTTTGAACCTCAAAACGAATGCCATGGTCCAAGGAGAAAAAAATGAAAACAAAAGAAAAAACAACTTTAATCAAGAATATCAGTATTTTTAATGGTACATCCGACAAGTTGATCACCGGCCAGGACGTCATCCTGAAGGGTAATAAGATCGACAGGCTGATCGAGTCAGGCGGCAAAGAAGACCCATACGATGCAGTGATCGACGGTGGGGGAAGGGTACTTATGCCGGGTTTGATCGATGCGCATACCCACCTGGCGATCTGCGCCAGCATCCCCAAAATGATGAGTGCATACACTTGGGATTATATTGGGCCGCTCATGGGTGCCGAAGCAGAACGCTACCTGATGCGGGGATTCACGACAGTGCGCGATGTCGGCGGGCCGACGCTGGGCCTGAAACAGCTCATCGACGAGGAGTTGGTCAAGGGGCCCCGGATTTTCTCTTCGGGCATGGGAATCTCTCAGACTGCGGGTCATGGTGACTGGCGGTTTCCGAATTCCAGATCGAGCTATTTTACCGGTGAACGGAACTTCTGGACCGATATGAACTATTTCTATCTGGCGGACGGCGTGGCCGAAGTGCAGAAAGCGGTTCGCGAGGCACTGGCTAAACAGGCATCTCAGATCAAGGTGTGCGTGGGGGGAGGCGTCACCAGCCTGGTCGACCCGTTGGAATCCGTCCAGTATACCCCTGAAGAGCTGAAGGCCGCCAACGACGAGGCCACCCGCTACGGCACTTATGTCTGTGTTCATGTGCATGCGGATGAAGGGATCAAGGCAGCACTCGATGCGGGCATCAAAAGCATCGAGCACGGCATGCTGATCAAGGAAGATACAATGAAACGCCTGGTGGACGCCGACGCCTGGTTGTGCCCACAGGCGTTCATCGTTATGCAGCCCATCGAGGGCAACCCTGTGTTCGCCAACCCGATCCAAAAGGCCAAGATGCAGAAGGCACAGGACGGCGCTGTCAACGAGTTCAAATGGGCGAAGCAATACGGAGCCAAAGTGGCCTGGGGTACCGATATGTTCGGGGACCGCTCAGCCTTTGACAACACCTTGAGGGAATTTGAATTCCGCGCGCAGTTCTACTCCAATGTGGAGCAACTTCAGCAGGTCACCGGCAACAACGGCAAGCTCCTGGAACTCTCCGGTCTCAAACATCCCTATCCCGGGGCCAATCTCGGCGTCATCGAACCGGGTGCCTATGCCGACCTGTTGATCGTCGATGGCAATCCGCTCGAGGACATCATGGTCATGCTGGATCACGAAAACAATTTCAAACTAATCATGAAGGACGGCAAGGTCTATAAGAATACGCTGTAGGGTTTGCTTCGGGGGTTCAGAGTTAAGGGTTCGCGCAAAAATAACTTCGCAGAATTGGCGCTCAGATTTGGTCCGGATTTGGCTGATCCGAGAGAGCAAAACCACAGGAATAGCAAGCTATTTCGAGGATTTTGCGAGTGAGGTATCAGCCAAAGATGGGCTGAAGCTGAAATGAGAAAATGTGAAGTTGTTTTTGCGCGAGCCCTAAGCAAAGAAATGAGATGTTATCAATTCGATACGGGCCTTGGGCGTAAATCAAGATCGTTGAGTCATATAAAGAGAATAATTCCAATGAACGCACTCAAATTACTGTTTGTGTTTGCATTTTGTTTCTCTTCAACCTGGCTGTCTGCCGGAAGCATGACAGATGTCGGTCATGAAAGTGAGGCAAATACCCTTCCTGTCTTTCAGGATTGGCAAGGTGATTATCCCGTTGCCCGGATTGACCGTTTGCCGGAAGGACAACGTTCTTTACGTGTTGGCTATTTCGATAATCTTGTGCGGTTCACCAAGGTCTGGCAGGCGTTCAAACCGGGTGAGGAATTGCCGGTATTGGACTTCAGCAGATATATCGTCGTCTTTTCCCGGAACGTAACTTTTTACAATCGCACCGCCATTTTGAAAGTTTTACTCAGGGATGGTGTCGTCGAAATACTGACCATAGAGACACGATCCGCGTTACCCATTGAGGATAAGGTCGGGATGGCGATCGCTGTGATTCCCCGGGTCGGTGTGAAATATATCAAGGCGGGCAATGGACGGATTCCTGTTACGGAAGTTGAGCAGGGTTTTGTTTCTGGTCCTTTGAACACGACTTATACTATCGAGGGAAACAAGATAATCCTGCAAAACGGTTGCTCGGAGATGGCCTTAGGATCGGATTCGGCCACAAAGATCAGGACATGTGTTTCAGGAGACGTAATCGGAGGCGATCTTGACGGCGATGGTGACAAAGACGCAGCGCTCATCCTTGTGCATGATCCGGGTGGCAGTGGAACATTTTATTATGTCGCGGTGGCGGAAAATCGGAACGGCCGTTACCGGGGAACCAATGCGGTGCGCCTTGGCGACAGGATTGCGCCAAAGGATCTCCGGATCCGAAACGGCGTTGTTATCGTTAAATACGCCAGACGCAGGTTGCATGAACCCATGAGCATGGCACCCACGGTTGAAGCGTTTTTATACCTGGCCTTTAAAGATGGCAAACTGAAGGCTCTAAAACCCCTCGGTACGGATGAACAGATACTGGAAGGCCGGGTCATTGTTGGTCACGAGGTTCGATCGTTTCATCCCTGCACCCGGAAGACCGACTACTGGCTATCGGGAGACTCACCGGCCCTGGGAGAGATCATGGCAAGATACAATGAAGCATTATCGGATGCGAGGCCTTACACGCCGCTATTTATGGTTTTGGCCGGCAAATTCGTCGAAGTGCCGCGCGAAGGTTATGGGGCGGACTATGACGGGTCATTTTTTGCCACACAAGTGGTAGGTGTCAGGCCCGAAGGGAATTGCAAAGGGAGAAATAATCTGTGAACACGCTAAAAAAAATTGGTGTCGGAATTATCGCCTGTTTATTTGGCGTTTTAATCTTGATGCTCGCTTTCGTCCTCATTGCTCCGAAAGTGGTGGATACGAAAACGGTGAGAGACAAGTTGCGAAGCGAAATAAAACAAACATCCGGTGTTGAAATAGATTTCAGGCACCTAATTCTTGATTTTTTTCCTCATCCCCATGTCATTTTTGACCAGATAACGCTATCTATGCTCCCGGTTGTAAGGGGGAAGGCCGTGTCAATGAAAGTCCATCCCAAAGTTTTGCCCCTTTTCCTGGGAAAGATACAAATCGCCGGCCTTCGTCTCGATTCAGCCGAACTCGATTATACGTTCACGAAAAAGCCCGCCACGAAAAAAATAACTTCGAAGCCTTTCTCACTTTATGAGCTGGGGAAAGAGATTCAGTCCGTGGTTTCAACGCTTCCGGAATTCAAAATACCGGATCTGGATTTCCATGTTATCAACAGCACGATGAATCTGTTCGATAGCAGCCGGAAAATTCTGGCACTTAAATCGGTTAATTCCCATCTGGAAGGCCCGCCCGCAGGGCGAAGAATCACCCTTAATTGCAAATCTAATCTCTGGGAACGCATTTCCATAAGCGGCCTTTTGAATACAAGAACTTTTAAAGGCAGCGGTCAAGTTCAACTGATTCAATTTCGGCCACAAGACCTGAATAGGTATCTGTTTCCCGATTCCGCCTTCCAGGTGGTGGATGCACCTGCAGATCTCACGATCGATTTTAAAACCGAGAGACCCAGGCAATTGCAGGCAGAGGCACATGGGTCCGCCCCCCATCTAAAATTTCGGTGCGCCAAAAAAGAGCTGAATATTAAAAGCCCACGTATCAAAGCCGCACTTCTGGTCAATAAAAAATCAGTCACTCTGTCCCTTAAGGAACTGGCGCTGGATGAGCCGCACCTGAGATTAACCGCAAATCTGACCTTAACCCATGACACCCCCCCCGATCAACTTGCAGATCAAAGGCACCCAAATAGATGTCGCCTCAACGCGGCAAACGGCCCTGATGCTTTCAGGAAGAAATGATGTTGTCAAAGATATTTTCGATGTTCTCAAAGACGGCAGCATCCCGTTGATCACCTTAAAGGCGCAGGGAAACTCGCTAAGCGATCTGGGAAATACGGATAACATGGTCATCCAGGGGCAGCTTCGCGACGGAGAAATTCGCATTCCGGACATCCAGTTTGATCTGAAGGACTTCGCAGGAAAGGTTGTCATTTCTCGCGGAATACTTCAAAGCGAGAATCTGCGAGCACGCCTGTGCGGAATATCCATAGCGGGAACCCTGAAAGTGTCACCGCCAAACGTCGACCTCGACCTTGAAGCCTTTGCCAAAGATCAGGAACTGAATCCCACCAAGACGTGTTTGGTGGGCGAAACCTTCAAAGCCGATGGAACGTATAATTTGAAAGGCAGGTTTCAAGGGCGCGGAAAAGCTGAAGATCTGCTTAAAACTGCAACAGGACAGGTGGAGTTTACGGCGAAAGACGGACATATTTATTACGATATCATCCTGATAAACGTCTTAAAATATTTGAATACCATTGGGGTTTTAGAAGGTCGGGTAAAGGTAAAGGATATGGAAAAAAAGGGTTTTGGTTATCATTCGTTTCGGGTGAAGGCCAAATTGCAGGACGGCAAACTCCGGTATGAGAAAGCCGTTTTGCATGGTCTACCCATGACCGTAACCGCTGCCGGAGAAAACGATCTACAAAACGGGAGGATCGATCTAACCCTGCTGGTGGCCCCGCTGGTCAATCTGGATCGGATCTTCGAGCACATTCCGCTGATCCGAGGAATCCCTGGCAACTTGGATACCCTCCCGCTCAGTGTAAAAGGCACTTTGGATAATATTCACATCTACCCGCTGGCTCCGTCAGCCGTTTGGTACAAATTGAAAGAAATGATGAAAAAAACCGTTGGGAGACCGATAAACCTCATTCGTGGTGGCAAGAGACACCTGAACAAAATTAGCGAAGCGGAAGCGGGGAACCTTATAATCAAAAATCCCCCATTTTTAACCCTTTTTGGGGGATGACGCCGTCTATCAGATGGTATTATAAGGTAAGGTAATCTGTCTTAAGTAGTGCCTGAACGAAAACTGTCTTTTTCGCCAATATCTGCGTCAGGCTCAAATTTTAATCCTCGAAATACTACCAGTATTCCTGTGGTTAAAATTTTCGTCTTCCTTGATCTTAACGAAAAATCCTAGTTTTCGTTCGGGCACTAAGTAATTATTTTATAAAACCAAACAAAAGGAGGTAAAAAATGAACATTTACAGGAAATTCGCAGCAGTTTTTTTTATCATGATGTTTCTTACGGGTTGTGCCACAACAGGTACGGATCAAAAAGCAACTGAACTCCCTTCAGGATCCCTTCATATCGATGAGTGGCAAATCATGGCACTTGCGGAAACGCAGTTCGGTCATGGAACGCTGGGCTTCAACGGGAAAGTATATAAATTCAAGATTTTGGGCTTTGGCGCCGGGGGTGTGGGTGTACACAAAATATCGGTCACCGGGCATGTTTACAATCTTGACGATGTCGCTGACTTTGCCGGAGTCTATTTTGAGGCCAGAGCCGGCCTTACCCTGGCCAAAGGTATGGGTGGGTTATGGGTGAAAAACGCTAAGGGCGTTGCCCTTCACCTGAAGACCCATGCAGAGGGGCTTGCTTTAGCAATTGGCGTTGATGGGTTGAAGATTGATCTGGAGTAGTCGCGCGCTCCAATGAAAAGACGAAACTTAGCATAATCTCTTACATGTCTGGATTCCCGCTTTTAGGTTTCAGGTGTCGGGTGTCAGGTTTCAGATCTTCCGATATGCCTTCCTTAAACCTTACACCTGAAACCAATAGAAATGAACGAAAGGAGAAAAATTATGAACAAAAGACTGTCCATGGGTTTAATCGTTTTGAGTATGTTCGCCGTATTGGCCCTGGGGGTCACAACGATGGTCAGCGCTCAGGGGGTTGAGCTGGGTGATGGCGTGGTTATCACCGCCGAGGTCGTGGCCATCGACAAAGTGGATCGCACACTGACACTTCTCGGACCGCAGGGTAATGTGGTTTCTCTCGAGGTGGGTCACGCGGCAAGGAACTTCGATCAGATTGAAATTGGGGATCAGGTAAAGGTCGAGTACTACGAATCGGTCGCGCTTTATCTCGGCAAACACGGACAAAAGCCGGATGCCTCCGAGGGCCTGGTTGCCGCAAGATCAAAGAAGGGAGACAAACCTGCCGGGGTTGTGGTTGAAGCCGTGGATGTGTCCGCCACGATTAAATCTATTAACAAGAAAAAACGCACCGTAACACTCAAACTGCTGGATGGAAAAACGGTCACCACCAAGGTCGACAAATCGGTAAAGGCCTTCGACACCCTGAAAAAGGGCGATTCGATCCACGCCCGTTATACCGAGGCGGTCGCCATTTCAGTGGAAAAACCCTGAAAAAGATTAAACGGTTGGAAGGTTCAGGGTTCAAGGGTTCAAGGTTCAGAAAATTCAGCACCCTAAACCCCAGAGAGAGAACTGGAGTGATGTAACTGCAAGTATGAATGGTTTTCACCCAATACTCCAACACTCCAGTACTCCGGAATTTTAGCACCCTGAACCCTGAACCCAAAATCCGGAACCTTAGAACCGGGTCTATGAGAAAGGAGAGAAACTATGAAGTACAGTTCTATATGGAGAAAAATTGCTCTAATATTGATTATGGCAATAGCTTTGATTTTTCCGCAGCCAACGCTTGCGGATACGGCTGGAGAGATCGATCGTGAGGTGGACGTTGCCTTGGAGAAGCTTTACCGACAAGTTCCTGCGGCAAAAGACCTGGCAAAGGTTGCCAAAGGCATCCTAATTTTTCCGGACGTGGTTAAGGCGGGCCTTCTTATCGGTGGACAGTATGGCCAAGGCGCGCTGCGCAAGGGGGGCAAGACAGTTGGCTACTACAGAACGGTGGCGGCTTCTTACGGGCTCCAGGCCGGTGCCCAATCCTTTGGCTATGCGCTGTTTTTTCTGAGTGAATCCGCCCTGGAGTATCTTACCAACAGCAAAGGTTGGGAAATTGGTGTGGGCCCATCCATTACCGTCGTAGACGAGGGGTTGGCCAAATCCATGACCACCACCACGGCAAAGGATGACATCTATGCCTTTTTCTTTGGTCAGAAGGGCCTGATGGCCGGGATCGGCATTCAGGGCTCCAAGATCACCCCGATTACGCCGGACCGGTAAAGAATCCTGGCCCAGAGGACCAGCCTTTGGTTTTGCCCCTGAAAGGGGCTCAAAGCCGTACAAGTTAAAAGTGCCTAAAGTGATCTAAAGTGCCTAAAGTTATGGTGTCGCTTCGCTCCAATGTTTTTATATAATTGATAGAATTCCTTAACTTTAGCTCACTTTAAACTTTAGTTCACTTCAAACTCTTGTAGCGATCCTTCAGGCAGAGCCGAAGAACTCTGACTCCCGCAATGGGGGACAGGAATGGCCCAGCTTCCGGCCCATAGGGCCTACGGCCCGGAGGGAGGACCAGGTTTTTCAGGACTAAATAAAACAAGGAAGGAAGAAATGAGAAAAAAGATGAAGTATCAAAAAGTTGTGATGGCATTGTTGATCGGCACATTGATCTTAAGTTTTTTCGGTGCGGTTTCGGTTCAGGCAGAGGTTGAGAAGTTCTCCGTGGGGGCAGGCTTAGGGTTTGCGCCCGACTGCGAGGGCTCTGACGACTATACGGGTGTCCCTATGCTTTATGCCCATGCCCTGTGGTCCAGTGGCAGGTATGTGGAGTTGACCGGCTCTAAACTGAGAGCAAATATTATTACCCATGAGGTCTTTAAGTTTGGGCCCGTTGCCAACTATCGCCTCGGACGGGACGATGCCGTTTCTGTTGATGACAGTATAGTGAAAAAAATGAAACAAGTTGACGATTCTTTCGAGCTTGGCGCCTTTGCCGGCATGGAGATTGATAACTGGATCTTCATGGTGGAGGCACTCAGTGATGTGTCTGATGGACATGACGGGTTCGTGCTCACCTTAAGCGGCGGATACACCTGGCAGGTGAATAATTCCTGGACCCTTTACCTTGGCGCTTCAACAAGCTATGCGGATGATGATTACATGAGCAGTTTTTTCGATGTCGATGTCAGGGATTCGCAAAGGAGCGGTCTCAACATATACGACGCTGACTCCGGATTCAAAGACGTGGGTTGTAATGTTGTCGCTGTTTATAAGTGGACAGACAAGTGGAAAGTACGGACATCAGGGGGCTTCACACGACTCCTCAATGACGCCGAGGACAGCCCGGTTGTGGACGACCGGGGTGATGAGAACCAACTTCACCTTGGCGTTATGGGGTTTTACACGTTCTAAAGGCAAGAGGCTAAGGTTAAAATCCTAATCGAGTCAAAACTCGATTGGGCGTTATCAGTTATTGGTTATCTGTCAACAGTTTTGAAAGGTCGAAAAGAAAGGGTCAATGATAATGCGATATTTTCGTCTAAAGAAACGTTTGAAACCCTTTTTGCCCAATGTAAGCCTCAGGAAGAAACTTTTTGGAAATTCTTCGGCGAACATACCTTCTATGAAACGTCTTACACTGGGGATGCCGGCCACCTATCGCATCAGGGTGCAGGGTTTTCTGGAAAAGCATTGGGCTGAAAGGCTGGGAGGTCTGAATATCAGCACGCGTAGCCGGGAGGGTCAGTCGTCGGTTACGGTCCTGGTCGGCCGGATGAGAGATCAGGCCGAGCTATTGGGGGTGGTGAACAGTCTCTATGAACTGCACCTGCCGATTTTGTCGCTGGAGATTCTCAGTAGCGAAGAACCCGATTTAGAATACAGGAAAAAGCCTTAACATTTCAATAATCAGGGACAATAAGTGCCAGCCTAAATTTAGGTTTCAGGTGTCGGGTGTCAGGTCTGGTGGTTTTTGAAACCTGAAACCTGTTTCCAAAATTAAGCGCCAAAAAAGAAAGGAAAATTATGATGAGAAGCAAGATGCAAATACTGTTGTTTCTGTTTATGGCATCCCTGCTGATTGCAAGTCCAACCTTTGGAGATGATGTGTTCATCTACCCTAACAAGGGCCAGACCCAGAAGCAGCAGGATAAGGACAAATATGAGTGTTATGACTGGGCCAAGCAACAGACCGGATTCGATCCCACTGCTCAGCCCAAGGCTACTGCGCCACCTCCGGCACAAGAGGCTAAACAGGGAGGGGTGGTTAAAGGAGCCGCCAGGGGTGCACTAGTGGGAGTCGCGGTAGGAGCCATTGCCGGAGATGCGGGCAAGGGGGCGGCCATCGGCGCAGCCGGCGGCGGTTTGTTCGGCGGCATGAGAAGACGGGACCAGCAGAGACAGGAGGAGGCAGAACGGGAACAGTGGGCAAATCAGCAGGCAGCCAACTATGAACAGAATCGTTCCAAATACAACCGTGCTTTTGGTTCGTGCATGGAAGGTCGCGGCTACACGGTGAAGTAAGTTGACTGTTGTATTGGATGAAAAATCGAAAGGAGCTTGGAATGAAGAAAATCAAATTTATGGGTTTAGCCTTTTTATGTCTTATTCTCACACCTCTCTCACTTGGGGCCGCCGACTTTGACGGTTCCAAGCCGCTGCTCTGTGCGACAATCGAAACCTTCGAATGTGGATCTGGCATCGAGTGCCAGAGGGGCACGGCCCAGAGCGTCAACCTTCCGCAGTTTCTAAAAATCGACTTCAAGGACAAAAAAATCAGCGGTACCCGGGAGAGCGGAGAGGTGTTGACCACCGAAATAGAAAATATGGAGCGCAGTGACGGCAAACTGGTCCTTCAAGGCACGCAAAATAACAAGGGTTGGAGTATGTTAATCAATGAGGTGACCGGAAAGATGACCATAACCGCCTCTGACGACCAGGCAGGATTCGTGGTTTTTGGTGCGTGTACAAATCCCTGAAAAATCCAAGATTTTGAACCATTCGTTGATGGATTTTTGTTTATATTTTATTGAACCCAAACAATAACCCCAATTTTTAATTGATTTTAGAGTGGAAGTCATGTCGCTAATAGCATGCCACGACTGTGATTTGATTCAGCGGGTTGGCCCTGTACCGGAAAGAAGCGCAGTTAGTTGTTCCCGGTGCGATGCAGTGTTGTTTCAAAATAAGCCCAACAGCCTGGAACGGACCCTGGCGCTGACTCTGGCAAGTCTCATACTGTTCGTGTTGGCGAACACCTTTCCGTTTCTGGGTTTTAAAATCGGCGCGCTTGTCCATGAGACCAACCTGATCACCGGTATTCATGAGCTTTATATCCAGGGAAAGTGGCCCATGGCCACCGTGGTTTTTCTGACCACCATAGCCGTGCCGGCGCTGCAAATGATCTGCCTGCTGTATGTGTTGATACCGCTTAAGATGAACCGGCTTCCCCGGAAAGCGAAAAAGGTGTTTCGATTTATCCTATATCTGAAGCCCTGGGGGATGGTGGAAGTGTTTATGATCGGCATCATGGTTTCATATGTCAAATTGGCCAAGATGGCGACCATTGTGCCGGGTATTGCGGCCTTTGCCTTCATGGCCCTGGTATTCGTATTGACGGCATCCATGGCGTTTATTGACGAGCATCTCATCTGGGACAGTATTCCATACCGGGCCGCCGGTTACCATACTCGCCGGAATACCGCCGATGCCCCTTTGATCAACTGTCATATTTGCCACCTGCTTTGTCGGGCTTCCTCCCTGAATGGCCGCGAGATGTTCTGTCCCCGCTGCGCATCTCCATTGCATCGGCGCAAACCCAACAGCATATCCCGGACGTGGGCGTTGGTGCTGGCGGCTTTAATTTTTTATATCCCGGCCAACGTGCTGCCCATCACCGTGGTCACATCGCTTGGCCACAAGGAGGCCGATACCATTATGAGCGGCGTCATTTATTTTTTAATGTCCGGCAGCTGGCCCATTGCGTTGGTCATTTTCGCGGCCAGCATTTGTGTGCCTATGATGAAATTAGTGTCGCTCAGTTATCTGTTGATCTCGGTCCAATCCAAATCCAACTGGCGGCCCGAGGACCGTACGCGGTTGTATCGCATTACCGAAGTCGTGGGCCGCTGGTCCATGATTGATGTTTTTGTGGTGACAATTTTGGTTGCATTGGTGAATGTAGGCGCCCTGGCCACCATCGATGCCGGTCCGGCGGCCGTATATTTTTGCGCGGTAGTGATCACTACCATGTTCGCGGCCATGAGCTTTGATCCCCGACTCATCTGGGACCAAATGGAGGATAGAAATGAATGAACAGCAAATGGACGAAACTGCTGCTCCGGGTTCGGCCCGGGCCGTTGTTAAACCCAAAAAAAGCGTTTCCATTGTCTGGATTGTGCCTTTGGTCGCCCTTTTGATCGGCGGCTGGTTGGCATACAAGGCCGTTACCGAAAAAGGCCCTACCATCACGATTACTTTCAAAAGCGCCGAGGGACTGGAAGCCGGCAAAACCAAGATCAAATTCAAAGACGTGGAAATAGGTCACGTGGAGGAGATCCGTCTCAGCCCGGACCTGTCGCAAGTCATGGTAACGGCCCAGTTGACCAAAGATGCCAAAGACTATTTGTCGGAAAACACCCGGTTTTGGGTGGTACGGGCCCGGGTGGCCGGCGGCGGAGTTTCCGGTCTGGGCACCCTATTTTCAGGGGCGTATATCGGCATGGATCCGGGAAAACCCGGCGGCAAGGCCCGGTCCTTCAAGGGGCTGGAGACGCCGCCCATCGTAACCACGGATCTGCCTGGCCGCCATTTCATGCTAAAGGCGGTAACACGGGGATCCCTGGATGTTGGAGATCCCGTGTATTTCCGTCAGATCCAGGTGGGCCAGGTTGTGGCGTACGAGATGGAAAAAGACGGACAAGCCGTTGATATCAAAATCTTTATTAATGCGCCTCATCATGAGCGCGTGCGTAAAACCACATGTTTCTGGAATGCGGGAGGGCTGGACGTATCCGTGGATGCCGGCGGAATCAAAGTGAACACGGAATCCTTTGTGACCATTATGATCGGAGGGATTGCCTTTGAGACCCCTACGGATTCGGAATCCGGTCCGGCCGCCCAAGAGAATGAGATCTTTCGGCTGTACGATCGACGGGAGGATATCTACAAGAAAACGTATGTGACAAAGACGCGCTGGCTGTTGCACTTTGAAGGTTCGGTGGGAGGCCTTTCCGTGGGCGCGCCCGTGAAATTCAAAGGCATCAAGATTGGAGAGGTGGTTGATATAAAACTGGAGTTTGATTATGACGCCATGGCCTTTCGAATTCCTGTGGTCATTGAGGTAGAACCGGAACGGATTGCAATGACCGGCAAGCAAACCATTGACAGAATGCGCGGGAATGAAATTCTTGTGGAAAAGGGTCTCCGGGCGCAGCTCAAGCAGGGAAATCTAATCACCGGACAACTTTACATCGATCTGGACATGTATCCGGATGAACCGCCCCGCAAAATCGTATACGGCGGGAAATATCCGGAACTCCCCACCATTCCCACGCCCATAGAAGAGATCACCAAAGGCATCACCCGTATTTTAGACCGGCTGGAAAAACTTCCCCTGGAGCAGATCGGCAACGATTTGCGTGATACCATGGCGCATTTGAACAAGTCCACCGAAAAGTTGCAGAATCTGATGCAAAACATAGATGAAAAGGTTGCACCAGCGGCCACGGCAACGTTGGAAAAGACCGAGACCACACTGACGAAGTTAGACAGACTTTTGGATGCGGAGTCTCCCACGGGTCATGAATTGAAACACGCGCTGGCAGAGATGGCCGACGCGGCCCGGAATATCAGCGTATTGGCGGACTACCTGGGACGACATCCCGAGTCCCTGGTTTTTGGAAAGGATAAGC
>Ga0272444_10001755_pt1 | contig 20540 bp, 14 predicted proteins | sample SSMForm13_FD_201033 | JGI IMG/M metagenome (GOLD analysis project Ga0272444, IMG submission 201033) | Marine sediment archaeal communities from Little Sippewissett salt marsh, Falmouth, MA, United States - SSM-Form-13 | ecosystem: Environmental > Aquatic > Marine > Wetlands > Sediment ... | reverse complement strand
AGGCAAAAGGGGTACATGGAGATACGAAATGGGTCGGCAGGGAGCAATGGCAAACGCGGCAAGCATGGCAAGGCCGGCAAGGCTTGCACGTCAAACGGCGGCTGGCGCCGGCCAAGGGATGCAGGCCGCGATGGGCCGGTTTGGACGCCTTCTGCACCGTCCGCGACGGCATAACGCGGCCAGTGCCCGCTGGCCGCGTCCTACGAGGCTTCAGGCGCCCGTGAAACGAGACATGGACGCCTTGTCCGCACCAAGAGAAAGAACTATGATAGGGAAAACTACTTACAAGAGGAACGCATCGTGATCTATCGTGAACTTGGCAGAACTGGTTTGAAAGTCTCGCAGTTGGGTTTTGGCGCGATGCGCCTGCCGATGGTCGGCCAGGGCGATAATGCCAGGGTCGATCGGGAACTTGCGATCCCCATGATCCACCGCGCCTTTGAAGGGGGCGTTAACTACATCGACACCGCCACCATGTACTGCAACTCCGACAGCCAGCGCGCCGTCGGCGAAGCCCTCAAAGGCTGGCGCGACAAGGTGGTGGTATCGACCAAGAATCCGGATTACGGCGAAGATGAAAAGCAGTGGTGGACGAATCTCGAGCAAAGCCTCGAACGCCTCGACGTGGACTTCATCGACATCTACAACCACCACGGCGTCAACGGCAAGAGCTATGACGACGCGGTCAGGACCCGCGTGAGCAAGTGGATGCTCAAGGCAAAGGACCAGGGACTCGTCAAGCATATCTGCTGTTCGTTTCACGACAAGAACGATGCCCTGCTCAAGATCATCGACGATGGCTACGTCGAATCCATCACACTCCAGTACAACATGCTGGACCGCCAGCTTGCCGAGGGCATATCCCACGCGCGAGAAAAGAACGTGGGCATCGTGGTAATGGGTCCCGTGGCCGGCGGACGCCTGGGCGAACCCAGCGAGGTGCTGGCCGGACTGGTACCCGGCCTCGCCCGCGTGCCGGAACTCGCCCTGCGATTCGTGCTGGCCAATCAGGATGTCACCATGGCGCTGTCGGGCATGAGCACAATGCAGCAGGTGGAGGAAAACCTAGCCACCGCATCGGACGCAGTAAGCCTCTCCGACGAAGACCGCGGTGCCATAGAGGAGCACCTCCAACGACTCAAGGCGATGGCTGACCTGTACTGCACGGGCTGCCGGTACTGCATGCCCTGCGAAGCCGCCGGGGTGGACATTCCCAGGATTTTCGCCGAGTACAACCGTGGCCGGGTGTATGGCCTGTGGGACCATGCCCGCAAGGCATACGCGCAGATCGGCAAGGCCTCCTGGAGCAAAGGCAAGCCCGCGGACGCCTGCGTGGGCTGCGGAAAATGCGAAGACAAGTGCCCCCAGCATATCGAGATCCGCAAACAACTCGCCGAGGCCCACGCCGCCCTGAGCACAACGGAAGACTGAGCCCTTCGGCAAGTCGACCCGCCGAATGACAAGGGCATGGACACCTACCCCCACGCAGTCCCGCGGGCCAAAGGTGTGAACGCAGTGCTGATATGTATGGAACTGACAGCCACCGAGCTTGTCAGCGTTATAATGGACTAGTGAGGCCGAGCTAGCGTAGCGGCCCTGTTGGGCACGAAGTTGCGGAAAGGAAATCCAATGGCATTCACATTAGAACTTGGCGCAGCAGCTCCAGACTTCGACCTCCCCGGCGTCAACGGGAACCAGTATTCCCTCGACAGCTTCAAGGAGGCAGGGATCCTAATCGTGGTTTTCAGTTGCAATCATTGCCCAGCCGCCATCGGCTCGGAAAATCGCATGATCCAACTGTACAAGGACTACAAGCCCAGAGGCGTGGCGATGATCGTCATCAACTCCAACGAGGACAAGAACCACCCGGAGGACTCGTTCGAGAAGATGAAGGACCGAGCGTGCGAGAAGGGCTTCGAGTTCCCGTACGTCCGCGACGAAAGCCAGGATGTCGCCAAGGCATACGGCGCGCTTCGCACACCGCATTTTTACGTATTCGACGCGCAGAGAAAACTGCGATACACCGGGCGAATGGACGACAACCCGTACGACGAAACCAAAGCAACCCAGCACGACCTGCGCAACGCCCTGGATGCCCTGCTGGCCGGAGAGACCCCTCCGGTAGAGCTCACCAACCCGCTGGGCTGCAACGTGAAGTGGCTGGACAAGGACGCCCACTGGATGCCCCCGGAAGCCTGCGACCTGGTCTGATCGCGGAATTACTCGTAAATGCCTGCCGATAGACCCCGATGAGTTAATGCATTCAATGGACGTTGCCCATCGGGGCACTAATCGGCCAGGGCACTTGGCCTGTCAGCCCGTTTAGAAAGCTATCGCTGCTGTGAGCGGCTTGGATTCCCTCGTTCCTGCGTCAGAAATACTCGATAATGCGTAGACTTTGATTACGTTTTCTGCCTTGATGCTCGAAATCCCGGCCTGCTATTACAGCGAGATACATTTCCTAATGGACTGATATTGATTCATTGATGACCTTACAGGCGGCCGCTACACTGTCTGGCCGTATGTCTCGACAGAACTCTGGATGAAAGCCTGTCAGAAAGGAAGGGACACGTAAGGCCATGGATACTGGAACAATCAAAAGACTCTTTGTTGCTCTGGGTGTTCTCGCAATCCTGAACTCCGTACCAGCCGCCTTGGGGCAGTACTCCCAGTGGAAGCATACTGGGTCCCTTTACATCATCACCACACCCGAAGGGGCGAACCTGCCAGCCGGGGCATCCGAGAAAGACTTCCCGCTGCTGGTGCGGTTGAATAAGGATTTCTTCGACTTCGCTCAGGCCCAACCCGAGGGCCAGGACATTCGCTTCTCGACTCCCGCCGGGACCGCGCTTCACCACCAGATAGAACAATGGGACGCGAAAGAAGGCATCGCGAGCATCTGGGTTCGGATACCCGTGATCAAGGGCGCCGCGCGGCAGGAAATCAAGATGCACTGGGGCAACGCCGCGATCAAGTCTGAATCCAATGGCAAAGCAGTATTCGACAAGGCAAACGGGCACTTGGCCGTGTGGCACATGAACGGACCGGTGACGAATGACGAAGTCGGCGAGATCAACCCCAAAGACACCGGCACGACGGCATCGGCGGGCATCATAGGCGAGGCGAGACATTTCCCCGGAGGAAAAGGCGTCTTCTGCGGCGATGACATTTCGACATTCCCGACAGGCTCTCAGCCGCACTCGTCCTCCGTGTGGTTTCGAGGAGGCAAGCCCAACTGCCGAGTCCTTTCCTGGGGCAAAGAATACAGACAGGGCAAAGTGCAGATGTGGTATCGCAGCCCATCCAACATACGAATGGACTGCTACTTCTCAGACGCCGATGTCTCAAGCAGCCCCGTGGTGCCCTTAAACACATGGGTTCACGTGGTCCACACCTACAGGAAGGGCGAGTCGCGACTTTATGTCAATGGTACCCTCGACGCCATTGCAGAGGGAGGCACTCCGCTATCCATCGAAAGACCCGCAAGAATGTGGATCGGAGGTTGGTACAACAACTACGATTTTCTCGGCGATGTCGACGAGGTGAGAATCTCCGGCGTGGCTCGTTCGGCAGATTGGGTGCGCCTGGAGTATGAAAATCAAAAGACGATGCATACACTCGTGGGACCCGTGGTTCCCGATGGCCATGAATTCCGGGTGTCCAAGACCAGCCTGACGCTGAATGAAGGCGAGGCCGCAATCCTCTCGGCCAGGGCTGGCGGCGCGCAGAAGATCTACTGGATACTCAAACAGAATAAGCATGACAGCATCGTCGCCGTCGACCGCCTGGCGTACCGGTTTGACCCGGGGCGCATAACCGGCAACAAAAACTGCACGCTGCAATTCAAGGCCATCTTCCCAAATCAAGTAAAGACCAGCGACATACCCATAACCATCAAAGAGCATATCCCTGATCCGGTATTCGCTCTGCGCGCCCCTTCGAGATGGAATGGCCGAGATGCGATCGAGGTCGTTCCGCGCTTCAGTAATCTCACCGCAATGGCGAAAGCTGGCGCCGGCGATCTCGCCTATAAATGGTCCGTCTCCGGCGGGGCCGTTATCAAGAAGGTTGCCCCGGGCAAACTGATCCTCAAACGATCTCAGTGCAGCAACACAATCACCGTAAACCTGGCAGTCAATAACGGCGGCAAGGACGTGACAGCCGCCACTTCAATTGACATAACCGAGCCGGAGAAGGACCCGTGGATCCGGAGAGTTCCCGGCAGGGACGAAAAACCGCAGGACTTCCAGTTCTACCCGCGTGACGACAAAAACCAAGGCACGCTCCACTGCAACGGCACGCTGGACCATCCTGCTGACGCCGTTTTCATTCGGGTCTATGCGGACAACAAGCTCTTCGCCAGAGAGATCCAGAAACTCAAAGCAGACAAGAGTTACGCATTCGCCGTCACACTCAAGCCCGGGCTGATCAAATACAAGGTCGAATTCGGGTCCAAGACAGACACTGCGGAGAAGATTCTGCATAAAGCCGTCGATATCGTATGCGGGGACGCGTATATCATCGAGGGACAGTCCAACGCGCTGGCAACGGACACCCGGGAGGAGTCCCCGCGAGACTATGACTATTGGATACGCAGCTATGGCCACGCATCTTCGGTTAAGCTGGACGAACCGTATAACCTGTGGTGCAACCCGGTCTGGAAATTCGGAAAGCCTCACAAAGAATGCCGAGAGAAACACAAAGCTGTCCTTGGCTGGTGGGGTATGGAACTTGCGAAGCGCCTCCTGAAGAGCCACAAGGTACCGATTTGCATTATCAATGGCGCCAAGGGAGGCACACGGATAGACCAGCATCAACGAAACGAAACCGATCCCACCGACCTGAAAACAATCTATGGCCAGCTTCTATGGCGCGTGCGTGATGCAAAGTTGACCCATGGCATCCGTGCGGTCATCTGGCACCAGGGCGAAAGCGACCAGGGAGCGAGAGGCCCCACCCCGGGCTTCGGGTGGGAAACATACCAGCAGTACTTCCTGGACATGTCCGCAGACTGGAAAGAGGATTTCCCCAACATCCGCCAATACTACATTTTCCAGATCTGGCCCAACTCATGCAGCATGGGTGGTAACGGAACCGGCGACATGATAAGAGAGAAACAGAGGACTCTACCCAGGCTCTATTCGAACATGGATGTAATGTCCACACTGGGCATCAAACCTCCAGGGCCCTGCCATTATCCCCTGAAGGGCTGGTCGGAATTCGCACGCTTGCTCCAGCCCCTGATCGACCGGGACTTCTACGGCAGCAAGCCCGCCGGCATTCTCACCCCCCCGGACCTTACACGGGCTTACTACACGAGCGATGCCAGGGATACCATTGCCCTGGAATTCGATCAGCCTATCGTCTGGAAAGACTCGCTGGTGAGTGAATTTCGCCTGGACAAGGCAAAGGGACAAGTCACATCAGGCTCCGTTTCCGGCAATGTGCTCACTCTCAAGCTGAGACAATCGGTCCAGGCCACCACGATAACTTATCTTGACGAAATGTCATGGAGCCAGGACAGGCTCATCATCGGCACAAACGGTATCGCGGCATTGACATTCTGCAATGTGCCGATTTCGCCACCCAAGGCTTCGCCATGACGGCGTCCCGAACTCCGCCCTGCTCGCCATACAAACATGCTGCCAGGACACGCAACCGACTTTTCTTACAATCTGCTGGAAGGAACGAGTGATGAAAAAGGCCTTTACGTGTTTGGCATTGGTTTGTGTATGCGTTACTCCGTCGCTCCGCGCGGAAGCGGGGGGCACCAACACTTATGCGAAGATCGGCGCAGCTTTTACCGAAGCATTATTTGCTGCCACACCTATCGAGTCTGACAAAGGAACAAACGCTGTGACATACACCGATGGTAAATTGAATAATGGAATCATTTCCGTTTCCTTTGACTACAAACGAGGCGTCTTCTCCATCCATGATGCAAAGAACGATGAGGTCTTGCTTTCGGATGCGTGCTTTGGATTACCTTCCGGAAAAGCACCCGGAAGTGTCACACTCATGAAATCCGAAAACGTGAAGGATGCCCTTGGTGTTGGTAAGCGCATCATCCTTGAAGTAGGGAACTGGCACCACCTGCGATACTACAACTCGGCCAAGCTCCTGTTTTCATATACGCTGTATGAGAACCGCCCTGCCCTTGTATTCGGTTTCGGGCTGAAAACTCCCAACTACTTCAGCATGCGCCTGATGGGATGCACGCCGCTTGCAGGTGGAAGCCTCTTTGGTGGCAAGAATATCAACCAGCCCATGACACTCAATGGCTCATCCGGTGCCGAAAGGACCCTTGTACGCACCGGCCTCTCGCGTCTTTCCGCAAACACTCTTATGCTGACGGGGATCGTCGGCAACAAGCGTCGCACTGCCGTCTGGGGCGGACTCGCTTACAGCGAGTTCGGCAAATTCTCACGCCTGCAGGATGGTTCGCCCGGTTTCTTCGCCGAAGATCCTGTCGGTCGCCTGGTGGATGAGGATCAGACCTATCTGGCCGGGGATACTTTTTACCTGGATGTCCACACACGCGAGCCCTTCGATGCGTTGGAAAGTTACGGATCAGCCATGCGCCTTGCCAACAACGCCCGCCCCGGCGTCTACGACTTTCCCGTACTCTGCGGATGGAGCGTCAGCCACATCAGTCATTGCCCCAATGTCAACAACTCGGCCAAGCTCCTTGGGGAACTGAAACAGGCCAACGACTGCGGATTGACCAAATACACAAAGGTGTCGTTGCGTCTTGAACCGGACAAGTATCACACCGATACCGAGCAAGGCTGGTGGGATGATGCTCATATGCGAAAGTTCAAGCATCTGGTCCCGCCATACGACTCCATCGCCAAGTGGAGCAAGGCCATGACTGCCAACAATGGAATCCCCTACATCTACATGCAGCTTGGCATGCCATCCGATGATTTCGCGCGGAAGTATCCGCAGTACATGCTGTTCAACGACTCCTCCGAGGTCGACAAGCGGACCCCGGGCAAGAAGCGTAGACAGAAACACCCCCACCATCAGCCCTATGTAACCTACGATTACACCGATAATGAATTCTCGAAGCACTTCGTCAAGGTCTGGAAGAAATTGCGCCAAGACGGTATTCGCGGGGTAAAGGTCGATTACCCCGCAACCGCCTGGCGCCCGGAAGGAGGATTCGACGACCGATACTCCACCTGCAATGCCGCCTATCGCCGAGCCTTTGAGTTGCTGCGTGAGGCAATGGGCAAAGACGGTCTCATCGACGAGCGAAACATGGGCGAATCAGGACGCCCCTGCCTGGACATGACTGCCGGAGTGGTGGATACCCAGCGCACCTGGTGGGATTCAAATAAATACGACCCAGCCATGGTCTCTATCAGCGGACTACGCTGGTACAAGAATCGCGTGGTCTTCAACTATTATCCAGACACCAAAGCCGTCCATAATGTTTCGCCCGAGATTCGCAAGTCACTGCTGACCATGATCTTTCTCTCCAGCGGGCGTCTCGACCTTTCCACCTCCTTCTCGTTATTCACCCCCGAGATCACCCATGATGTTTCTCGCGTCTACCCGCATTATCCCGAGCCGAAGACAGCCAGGCCGCTCGATGCGTTCACCGGTGTAATTAACCCGCAGGTTTACGACCTGGAACTTACGCCCGACTGGCACCAGATCGCCCTGTACAACACCACGGAAGACAAGGCCGTGGTTTCCACTGCCATCAGTGGCCAACGGGTGGATAACGCAATCGGTCTGGACCCGAAAGCGGATTACCACGCCTACGAGTTCTGGTCTGACACATACCTCGGCAAGCTCCGTGGTACCAAGCGCATCGAGCGAGAGTTGAGCCCGAACTGTTGCGCCATGGTTTCATTGCGCAAAGCGACACCGTATCCCCAGGTCATCAGCACCGATCGCCACATCCTTCAGGGCTGGGTTGAGCTGAAAGGTGTCCGCTGGAATGCCAAAACAAACACTCTGAGCGGTACTGCCAGTGTGATCGGAGGCGAACCATTCAAGATCGTTGTCGCCAACAACGAAGCCAAGGTCCTCAAGGCAAATGCCAAAGGCGGCAAGTCGGAACTCACCCCCCACCCAGTCGCCGGCCTGAGTTGCCTGACACTTTCCGCCGACGCCAACACAGACGTTACATGGACACTGAAATACGAATAGTGCGGATTCGGGCATAGCCTTCTGCCAAAGCAATACCTGAATTGTAAACGACGATGCCTCAGCCAGTCGGTCTTGTGGATCACTCCTTACCGATGAGCTTGCGTTTCTTTTCGAGGTATTCCAGGTAGTTCCCGTATGAAATGTCCGGGGGCACCAGGTGGTCCAGGTGCGGAATGAAGCCGCCCTGCTCCATCAGGGGCTTGATGCGATCCAACTCGCGATCGATAGCCTGGCCTCCCTCGACCAGCGGGGCCTTGGCGATGGCTCCACGCATCCGCAACTCCATGCCGAACTCCTTCCGCCAGGCAAACGGGTCCACCCCGGCGGCCACCTCCAGCGGGAACATGATGTTCACGCCTTCTTCCAGCCAATTGGCAACGATATCATGAGGATTGCCGTCACAATCCACGATACCGATTTCACATCCGTGCTTGCGAAGCTCCACGCCAATGGCGTGATAGCACGGCTGGAGAAACTCGCGGAACATTTTGGGCCCCACAAATGGCCCGTTCTTGCAGGCCATATCCTCCCACCAGCCGGAGTGATCAATCGGCAAATCGGCGGGCAATTGACGAAGCTGGTAAAGCGACATTTCGGTAATGTGCTCGACCATGTCGTGGATCATCTCGGGATATTCATAGAAAGCGAGCGACAGGTTCTCGAAGCCCATGTACTTGCGAAGCCAGCCGTACGGGCCGGGACACCCGCAATTGACCATCTTGCCCTCGGCGGCAGACTTGCGCAGACGATCGATCGTTTCTGGTTTTACCTCCCGTACCGGGTCATCAATACGAAGACGCTCCTTGAGGCGCTTCCAGTCATCGGGCGTCTCAATGGCGAATTTGATGAAATGCGGAATGGAACTCTCTTCGACGTCATGGGGAAAACACTCTGCAAGACAGCCGTTGGAATCCAGCATTACAACCGAGTGCTCCCGCTTCTCGATGACCTTTTCTTCAAACTTCGGGTTGAGCTCCACGTTGAGCCCCATGCCGCAGTGGTCGAGCTTGTCGAACCCCAGAAAGTCGTCCAGTTTCCCCAGAAACATCCGATTCTGTTCCTCGGGAGTCAGTTCGAGCTTCATTCCCTCGCGAAGCCAGCGGCGGATCGTCTGCGGCCAGTAGCCAAACTCGATGTCCGGCAAGCGATCGACGCTCTGATAGGTGAAAGTTCGATAGTAACGAGAGGTAATGTCAGTTCGCATTTGATTCTTTCGGAAGAATGGGCAGATTGGCATGTCGGTCACGCCAAAGATACGGTCCCGGTCAGATCCCGTGTCCGCATGGACAACCCACAGCCCGCGCAATTATTGCGCCGGCGTTGCCTTTACTCTTGCAGGCCCACTTTCACGCCATCGATCTGTTTGAGGGCCCTTGCAGCGCTGCCTCGAATGTCGGCGATGGGGTCGCGAAGGAGAGCCTGAACAGCGCCGCGGGCAGACGCGGCACCCGGGCCGATCTGGCCAAGCGATGTCACGGCACACATGCGAACCGCCGCGTCAGGGTCGCTGGTCAACGCCGCAAGTTGCTCAACGGCAGAGACTGCGGACGGCCCGATATTGCCGATTGCCCACGCGGCCCGGCTGCGGTTCCGGGTCACAGGCGACTTCAGTTGCTCGATCAGGCCGTCAAGCGCCACACCGGCCTGTGGGCCCAATCTGCCCAGGGCCTCGGTTGCCCACCAGCCGTCCTTGTGATCGCCATTGCTGAGCATTTTGGACAATTGCCCGGCAGCAGGGGCGGCGGCGGGGCCGATCTTGCTCAGCGCGAGCGCCGCCTTGCGTCGGACAGTGGCATCGGCATCGCCGAGGGCTTCGCCCAGCACGGGCACCACCTCGGAGGCCTGCTCGGGCGGGACCTGCCCGAGCGACTGGGCGGCCATGGAGCGAACACTCGGGCTGTCGTCCTTGATGGCGACGACCAACTGTCTCATGGACGACCGGACGGCGCGGGCCCCGGCCTTGCCGATTTCCTCAGCGGCCCGAGCCCGAATGCCCGGGGATTCGGACTTGAGATCCTTCCGCTGTTTCGCGACATGTTCATCGCTCTCGCCGCAGCCAGCCAGCAGCATTCCGGAACAAAGCAAACAGGTCCAGATACGAATCATGGTGGTTCTCCACTTTATAACCGTCAAGTCGGACGTAATACGCCCAAAGCTCCGCAACTCAACATGCGAGCGTCAAATCGCATTATCGACCAAGGGGCTACCTGGTACAACCAACTTGTCCGAGGCGTGCGACGCCCCAACTCGCCCAAGGCGTTTTACCTCTGAGCCTTGCCGGGACCGGCGGCGCCCCAGCCGGCAGGAGCACCCCAGCCTGCTCGCGCGGCCCGCGCTTGCCGCCTCGCGGCGGTCGTGCCGAAACGACGCTCCATCAAGTCGGCAAGCCGCCATGCGGATTCCTCCCACGTATGGGCGTTCTTGCCGCCAAGATCAAGTTGTATTTCTATGCGGTCGCGAAGCACGATCACCGGGTCGAACACGTTGTCGATGTTACCCCAGCCAATATTCGCCTGTTCGATGTACGTTGCCAGTCCCTCACGAGCCAAATGCTGGAGGTGCTGCTCCATCTTCGGGTCGCCACGCAACTTATTCATACCACTGGACCGGCCAACCTCCTCATTGGTAATCGCCCAGGGCCCGTGACGGCGGTGCCAGTGAAGATCCATAATCTTCTCGGCCACGTCGTGAAGGTACCGGTGCTCATCCAGGCTATCGAAGAAACTGTGCATCAGGGCCGTTTCCATGTCCGGGTCGATCGTGATATCCCCGGCTTTCTTCAGTCGCAGGCGCATATCCTCGCCCATCGCCGCCAGAGCGTAATCCCACGCGTCGTGCGGCACCATGCCTCGCATCCGGCCCTGCAGGCCCAGAAGGATTTCGTACATGCGCGGGGCGTAGGTTTCCGGCCCGGCAGAGCCGCCCCATACAAGATATATATACCGAGCGATGGGCCAGGCGGCCTCGAAGACGTTCTGCTCGCGCGACTGGGCGGTGATAAAACCATCTGCGTCCGGTTTGGACTCGGCCAACTTCTCAGCCAGTTGGCGCAGGTGCTGTCCGTTACGATCGGGGTGAACCACGTAAAGCCTGATTGCCTCTATCGGGTCTCTCATAAAAACACTCCTGCACGCGGTGTAACATGATTGTCGCCTCTTCCGCGATCAAAGGCAAGCACGCGACACGACAGGCTGTATTCTTTGCGGACAAATGACGAAGGATTATCCGGCTTTCACTCGACGCAGAATCTCGCCTGATCTATTCTATTGTTCGTGCCCTCCGATTCGGCGCGGGGCGAGAGCAAAACCTAACGGAACACCTGATATGCCAAGCAAGTATCCAGTTTTCGATCGCCAGAAGCTGAGCCTCCTTCCGCTGGAGCGGCGGAACCACGACATGGACCTGGCCAGGCTGTTGGAACTGGGCGAGGCGCCGACGCCCTTCGAGCACCCGCATCTGCCCGCCCTGGCAGACGCCATCGCCGCCGCGAACGCCCGCGGATCGGCCGTGGTGGTGATGATGGGCGCACACGTTATCAAGCAGGGCCTCAGCCGATACATCATCGACCTCATCCGCCGAGGATGGGTCAGCGTGCTGGCCATGAACGGCGCGTGCGGGATACACGACTACGAGTTGGCCCGCATCGGCGCGACGACCGAATCCGTCGCCCGGTACATCTCCCAAGGCCAGTTCGGCCTGTGGGAACAGACCGGAGAGATCAACGACATCGTCCGCCAGGGCAATGCCGACGGGCTGGGCTACGGCGAGGCGCTGGGCGCCCACGTCGCCTCGGCTGAAAACTGCCCCCACAAGGATGTGTCAATCTTCGCGGCCGCATACCAGGCCAACGTGCCAGCCACCGTACACGCCGGAATCGGCTACGACATAACCCACGAGCAACCCAATTGCGATGGAGCCGCCATCGGCGAGGCCAGCTACCGAGACTTTCTCATATTCTCAAAGGTAATCGAGAATCTCGACCGCGGCGTGGTCCTCTGCCTCGGCTCGGCCGTCATGGGCCCGGAGGTCTACCTCAAGGCCCTTGCGATGGCCCGCAATGTCGCCGCCCAGGATGGCAAGGCCATTCGAGAGTTCACGTCGGCGGTATTCGACCTCATCCCGCTTGGCGAGAACTACCACACCGAAGCCCCCAAGGATCGCCCGGAGTACTACTACCGCCCATACAAGACGATCCTCGTCCGCACCGTCGCTGACGGCGGGACCAGCCATTACATCTGCGGCGACCACCGCGCGACCATCCCTGCGCTGCACAGGATGCTGCTCGAACGAATGGGCGAACCCACAACCGACAAGCCGTAACCCGCCCCCGGAAAAACAAACGGGATTTGTCCGCTTCCCCAAGCAGAACACAGTCAGGAACCGACCAATGAAGAACTACAAGAAAGCCAACAGACGCGACTTCCTGAAACTCCTGGGCCTCGGGGCGGCCTGCGCGATGGCGGTACGACATCTCGGCAGATTCATCGAAGAACCTGCCTTCGCCGCAGAGACCTCCGCCACAACCACTGCAACTCCCAATGTGGTGGTCATACTTGCCGATGACGTCGGCTACGGCGACGTCGGCTGCTACGGTGCGACGAAGGTCAAGACGCCGAACATCGACAAACTCGCCACTCAGGGCGTGCGATTCACCGACGCCCACGCCTCGGCCGCAACCTGCACTCCGACACGGTACTCCCTGCTCACAGGCCAGTACGCATGGCGAAAGCCCGGAACGGGAATCCTGTCCGGTCTGGCGAAATTGAGCATCGACACCGATCGCCTGACGCTGCCGGCGATGATGAAGCGGGCCGGCTACGCCACCGGCTGCGTTGGCAAGTGGCACCTGGGGTTGGGCGATGGAAACGTGGACTACAACGGCGAGATCAAACCCGGACCACTGGAGATCGGCTTCGACTATTCCTACATCATTCCCGCGACCGGCGACCGCGTGCCTTGCGTCTACGTCGAGAACCACCGCGTCGTCGGCCTGGACCCTGCCGACCCTATTCAAGTCAGCTATTCAAAGAAGGTCGGCAACGAACCCACCGGGCGCGAAAACCCGGAACTGCTCAAGATGAAGCACTCTCACGGCCACGACCGAACAATAATAAACGGCATAGGCAGAATCGGTTACATGACCGGTGGGAAGGCGGCACGGTGGGTGGATGAAGACATGGCCGCGACGATCACCGCCAAGGCGGTAGACTACATCGAGAAGAACAAGGACAGGCCATTCTTCCTGTACTTCGCGACGCATGAAATTCACGTTCCGCGAGTTCCGCCCGAGCGGTTCCGCGGATCGAGCCAGTGCGGGCTTCGCGGCGACGTTGTGCAGGAGTTCGACTGGAGCGTGGGGCAGGTCGTCGACACACTCGATCGCCTGGGGCTGGCGGACAATACGCTGGTCATCGTCACCAGCGACAACGGGCCGGTGCTGGACGACGGCTATGCCGACGGGGCCGTCGAGCACGCCAATGGCCACAACCCTTCCGGACCGCTGCGTGGCGGCAAGTACAGCAACTACGAAGGCGGCACGCGAATGCCGTTTGTCGTCCGCTGGCCGAAACGGGTGAAACCTGGAACCAGCGATGCGCTCGTCTGCCAGATCGACCTGCTGGCAAGCCTGGCGAAGTTGACCGGCCAGAAACTCCCACACGACGCCGGCCCGGACAGCATGGAAGTCCTGGACGCCCTGCTGGGCCAGAGCAAGCAAGGCCGCGACTCACTCGTCGAGCAGGCCCGAAGCCTGGCCATCAGAAAGGGGAAATGGAAGTACATCCCATCCGGGCGAGGCCGAAAGTCCAAGAAGAAGACCCCTGGCGCCAAGGCCGCCCGGGCCGAAACCGACAAGGCGGAACTCTATGACCTTTCGACCGATTTGGCGGAGAAGAAAAACCTCGCCGCCAAGCACCCGGAAAAGGTCCGCGAACTGGCTGACCTCCTGCGGTCGATCCGTGAAAAAGGCAGGAGCCGGTAGAGACCACGCTGAAAACAGAACACGCAGCCTCCTCAAGGAATGATCGCAACTGCTGTGCGCATCGAGCTCACCCACCGCTGCCGAGTTTGTCCGCAGAGGCGAGCGAATCTTCTTCGTTATGCCGATCGGGCTTGCTGAAAACGCAACCACAATGGTTCTGCATGTAGAAGAACTCCGCACGGGCGATCTCGTACATCCGCTGCGAGCCTCCGCCCTTGCGCCAGTTGCGGGCCCAGTACTGTACACCTTCAACGCTCGATGTGGCGGCCAGGCCGGCAGTGTCTACCTGGTCGAGGTCCTTCCACCGGGATATCCCCAGCGTGCAGGCAAGAACCTCCAGGCCCTGCTGGCTGGCGAACTCAGCCGCCTGCTCCAGCCGAAGCTTGAAGCACTCCGCGCATCGCCGACCCCGCTCCGGCTCGTCCTGCATCCCGGCTGTACGCTCAAACCACCGCTCGGGGTCGTAAGGACCCTCGACGAACGCGACATCAAGCTTGCGGCAGTAGGCCTTCATGTCGTCGCGCCGACGCTCGTACTCCTGCCGCGGGTGGATGTTAGGATTGTAGAAGTAAACGACAGGCCGCAGGCCGTCATGGCCCAGCGCCCGCAATGGCTCGCCGCTGCACGCTGCGCAACAGGTCAGCAGCAGCAACTCCTTCGCCCCGCCGGGCGGGCCAAAATCGTCAGCGTTCGATGATTTCCTGCGTTTTGACATATCCGTGCGCTCCAACCCACCGCCTATGGAAATGCACATACGCACCGCCGCCCCCCATAAGACGCTTAAACGGGCATTTGGTTTCCAATATCCGGAGAATATCATACAAAATCCCCGCCCGGAAGAATAGCCCCGCCGCCCTGCTCGGGTGCAGATGCACGTAAGCGTACTCGCTCGCGACACACAGATCGAGGCGCCTCCCAGTTTTGTCGATGACCCCTTATTACCCAGATATGATGTTCAAATCCAGTTGCCCCGAGTTGACTGGACCGAAAGCCTTCCGGCGACAAGCGGAAGGCTTTTTTCTCGCGTGACCATGGGTTACAATCCCCCCTCAGAATAGCTCGGTTCAAACTCGCTGGGGAGGCGACTGGGTTGGCAGAGCACAGGTCATGGAAGCGCTGCTGTAGCGCCGGAAAGTTCTTTCTGGTGGCTTCGGGGTATCTCGTCGGCCTTGCCGGCTTGGCGATTCTCGCTGCCTCTATCGTTCCTCTGCGTTCGCGACACGTGCCGGAGACGTCTTGGGCGGAATTGCGCCTTGTTGAGTCGGCGGACATCACTGGCCCGGTTGCCATCGCGGCTATCTTCGCCATGGTCGTCAGCATAGTGATCGACAAGCTGGGCCGCCGTGGCGCTGACCTGCGGTTCTATCCTGTCCGGCGAAGAGTTGGTACGGTCCTTCGGAATGCCCGGTCTCGCGTCGTTCTCTCGGCCGGGGGGGCAATCCTTGTAGTCTATCCGGTCACTGCGCTTGTTACACCGCGGTTCTTCGGCGCGATCGCCAGCGGGCCCTTCTGGCCTGGGGATGTTGTCTTGGTCAGCCTGCTCTGGGCCTGGGCCATCGTTTGGCTCGCCGAAACCGTCGTTCCACCCGTTCGGACCCCGGCAGTGGTGGCTCTCGTCGTGGGCGCAGCAAGCCTGTTCCTGGGATGTTGCCCTTCTGCGCGACCGCCCCTGGCCAGGCAATCCCCGGACGGAACTGCCCTGCCGGTGCGTAGCGTGAGCGATCTGATTCATGAGATTGGCTGTGCCATTGCGAGCAGGAACGTGTGCCACGTCCCTCCATGGGCAACCGAGACCGAAGAGACAGAACACTTCATCTACCATCATGCCAAGGACGACAGTCCTATAGCCGCCTCCCTTGATGCGCAGGAGAGGCACCATGCGTTCTTCAAGAAAGTGTTCGGCACAGATCTGCCGCAAAAAATCCGCTATGTGAAGTATCCCGATCGCAACTCGTTTGCCGATGCATGGCCAGACGCTGGTGGCATTGGAGGACGCGGCTACATTCACTCTGGATTCTGGTTTCATCCTCACGAAGCAGTCCATAGCTACCTGAGGTCACGGAACCTCTTCCTTCACGAGGGGATCGCCGAAGCGTTCGGAACCCAGTTCTACTATTGCTGGGGCGATATCGGCGACCATCCAATCGAGGCAGACGAGGCCAGTCTGCGGGACGCGATGGACAGATTGCTTGGCCGGAATGAAACTGAGCGTCGTATTGCGGGCAACTTCGTGCGGTGGCTCTATCAACGTTATGGTTCGAAGAAGTTGGTTGCCACACTCCGAGAAGCTTACCTCGAGGGAAGCAGAACGCGCGATGTGCTGGCTCGTATATACGGGATCTCGTTCACGGACCTGGCGTCGCGATGGGAGCAGGACCAGCAATGGCTGCGCGAACAGCCGCCGCCGGCAGGCTTTTTTTCCTATCCTCCATGGGATAAGGAGATCGGCGGCAGCGATTGTGGAAAGCCCCCGAAAAACTGATCCTGGTGTTATCAGAGTTTCGAGCAGGCTATGGATCGAAAGGAATTCTCAGGATGAAACGCAAGCGACACACGCCACGGCCAATTCGTTCAGGGCCTTGGCAGAAATGGTGACGGTCTGGCGTTCGTCGCATTGCTTCCCAGCCATGGACCCAGTGCCTCCGACGAAGCTGGCGCTCTTGACCTTGACGCCCGCGATGGACCTCCGTCAACCTTTCGGCGCCTGCTGGGCCTCCCAAGTGCCGACGATATCGTAAACGTGCATCTCCATGCCGAGGTGGCCGCTCATGACGAGGTCCATCATCTCCTCGCCTGCCTCCTGGAGTTGCTCATTGGCCAAGCATGCGTAGTAATCCGCAGCCGAACGCCACTGGAGATACTGCACCAACTCGGTGCGGTCCTGACTGACGTGAAGGTTCGCCGAAATGAATCCCGGCTGATCGGAAAAATGCGGCATGATACGGCGCGACATTTCCATGAGACGCTCATTATCGGCCGGCTGGACGGAAAACCGAACCATCACCGTCACCAACTTATTGTCCTTGTCGATCGTCGTCACAACACAGTCTCCAAAGGCGATTGTCCGATACAAGGCCCCTGCTTCCGGGCAAGGCCGATTCCACGGGCCGATTGTCGCGCGTAGCCCGATGCAAGTCAACGATTCAAGCGAACACGATTCAAGCACGCGGTCGATCAGATCGCGTCGTGGAGGCGGGACGCAACTCGACCGGACCCGACCAACTGCCGGTCGCGCCGCAACGCGGCGGAGTGCCCCATGGAAGCTGATGCTATTCACGCCCCACTGCCGCCCTCGGCTGGAGCCTGGTGGCGCACTGCTCGCCACGGCGACGGATGGCCTCGCTCGCCGATTCCCGGGCTATCTTCTGGATCGCCGCCTGCTGCGAAACGAGGCGATTGGCTTCGAGGATACGGCACATGCTGTCGAACATCCCTTCGATACGAGGGGCGGCCTTTGCGAAATCGTAGGTCGTGTGGCCATAATCGTTGATCTTGACCTTTGTCTTGTCCATCAGCAGCATGCCCATGACCGGCCCGCTGTCGAACGCCTGGCTGAAGAAAGCCGCCAACTTCGTGCTCCTGGTACCCTTCAGGTCGGCCAGCCGCTGGCCCAGCATGTAGGCCACCTCGCTCAGGCCCTCGTCTGATTCATAGATGGAATACTTGAACGCCATGAACTCGATGCCGGCGTCGTCGCCCCTCGCCAGCAGGCCCCGTCCGAAAGCGTATAGGTGGCGGTAGCGGTCCTTCGCCTCGTCGAGCCGACCGTGGGCGTCCGTTACCTTCCGGGATCGCATCTCTGCCACCACCTTGGCGTGGTCGCCCGGAGGCTCGAGCATCGCCAAGGCGTAAGCGGCGTTGTTGCGCTGCTGCCAGTCATGATGATCGCGCAAGACCCGCCGCAACGGCTCGACCGCGCGGGCATCGCCCAAATGGGCCAGGGCGACGGGAATCTGCTGCCGGGCGGTGTTCCTGCCGGTGGACTCCCCCGGCTTGCCGCGGACGCAGCAGCCCTGATTCGCGGAGTAGACGTTGTCCGGCGCGTCGAGGCAGCGGATGAGAATCGGAACAAGTCGGGCATCCTTGAACGGCGCGAAATCGATGCACTTGTAGCCGTCAAAATGGCTGGCCAGGTATGCATACTCCCCCACGGCCGTCATTGGGTGCTCGGGCAGCTTGCGGCAGAACTCCTTCTGTCCGCCATCCAGGATTGCGCCAATGAGATAGCCCGCGAACTCCGCAACGAAGCCCTTGGGAAATCCCTTCTTCCTGGGTCGCTCGCCTTCAAGCATGAAGTGCCCCATACCCAGTTTGGTCAGCCGCGATGACTCCTTCGCCCTGAAGATGCCCACCACAGTCTGCATCGTCTTCTGGGGATCGAGCAACTCCATCTGATAGATGGCGACCATCCGCGTCTCTTCCGCATCGGCCAGTTCTCTCAGGCCGGCGATCTTCTCGTCCTTCGACAGATCGGCCGATTTGACGACGGCCATGACCTTCTGATAGCCAGGCGACGCGAAGGGCCTGCCCAACACGTCAGCGGAAGCCAGAACCCCAAGGGCCATCACAGCCAAGATCATCGCGCCAAACTCGCGTTTTCGGAACACGGTAAAACTCCTTTCTATGCCAGTTCGACGCGCAACACCCGACCGGGTTCCCAACTTTTTGTCCCGACATCATTTATTGCCAAGGAAGCGACACATGCCGACCCGTCAGAAAACAGCTTCCGCCCCCCAGAACTCGTGTTAGAATAACCGGGCTATCCCAAAGTGGTCGCAAGTATCGTGCTGTCCAGCGAATCCCGGTTTATCGCTGACCGTCGAGCAACAGGCAGACAACCATCCGTACCGCTCTGCCTTCCATGGAGTGAGTGCATATGAAACGGCGAGATTTTATCAAGGCGGCCTCGGCCACCGCGGGAGCGATGGCGCTTCAACCCCTGGTGACCCGGGCCAGCAGTGTACCCGACAACGCCCCGCACGAAGCGGACGTAGTGGTCGTTGGCGGCGGGACAGCGGGCACCATTGCGGCGATCCAGGCGGCCCGGGCAGGCGCCAAGACCGTTCTCATCGAGCGAGGAAGCATGCTCGGCGGGACAGCGACCGTGGGTGGCGTGGCGTTTCCGGGACTGTTCCACGCATGGGGCAAGCAGGTCATCTCCGGCATCGGCTGGGACCTCGTCAAGAAAACCGTCGCGATGGATGGCGGGAAGCTCCCCGATTTCACGAAACCCACGCCGCGCCACTGGCAGCAACAGGTGCTCATCAACCCGTTTCTCTATGCCGTATTGGCTGAGGAAGCGTGCATGAAGGCAGGCGTGGCGATTCGCTACTACGAATTCCCCATCGCCGTCGAAAAAGCGGATGACGGCTGGGCCATCGAAAGCGCCGGCCCGGGAACAAGGCATCGAATCGCCTGCAAGCAACTGATCGACTGCACCGGCGGAGCAGACATCGTCGGGCTTTTGAAATTCGAGCGACTCCGGGAAGAAGAGACCCAGCCGGGATCAATGCTGTTCAAACTCGGCGGCGACGCCTTCCATGCCGGGCGCGAAAGACTCCAGGCCGTCTATGTCCACGGAGCGGATTCGTCGAACTCCACAACGCGGACCCAGGCGACCCTCGCCGGACGACAAGCCCTACTCAACCAATTGCGAAAGAAGACGAAATCCCCGAATCGGGCTGCGCGACTCCTTCACATGCAGTCGGAACCGGCATTCCGCGAGAGCTACCGCATCCGGGGCGAGACCGTCATAGCCCACGACGACTACGTCACCGGGAAGCTGTTCAAGGACGCCATATGCTATGCGTTCTATCCGGTAGACCTGCACACCCGAAACGGGGTCAGGCCCAAACCGCTCGCCAAGGGGGTCGTCCCCACCGTGCCCCTGCGAGCCCTCGTGCCAAAGGCAAGCCACAACCTGCTGGTGGCCGGGAGAAGCGTAAGCAGTGACCGTCTCGCCAACTCCGGCCTCCGAGTGCAGGCAACTTGCATGGCCATGGGCCAAGCCGCTGGCTGCGCCGCCGCCCTGGCCGCCAAAGGAAATACCACACCCCTGGAAGTGCCCTTGCCCAAACTCTCACGCATGCTCCAAGATCACGGAGCGATCGTACCTCAACAGTCGTAGGCAGCACTGCCAGTGACCATTGGCAGCGATGACTCCCCGATGCCGCAGACTCCCGTCATAGTCCTACCCCGCTTCCGGCACGCCAGCGTAAAGCAAGATCACATCGATCTGGAACGAACACAAAGAAAGCCCTGTAATATTAGACAATTACAGGGCTTCTGAAATCGGGGCGAGAGGATTTGAACCTCCGACCTCTGCGTCCCGAACGCAGCGCTCTAGCCAAGCTGAGCTACGCCCCGGCGTATGCCGATTCTCCGACGGCCTTGGGGG